>ENA-OXUB01000025-OXUB01000025.1-human-gut-metagenome-genome-assembly--contig:-NODE-25-length-111760-cov-28.502332_pt1 | contig 111760 bp, 97 predicted proteins | sample MGYA00249345_ERZ652652 | MGnify/ENA primary metagenome ERZ652652 (study PRJEB26925, sample SAMN05826496) | human gut metagenome | biome: ENVO:2100002; feature: ENVO:00000062; material: ENVO:00002003... | reverse complement strand
AAAAAAGCCAATAACCACACGCCTTTGGCGTGATTATTAGCTTTCAAGTTTCAGTCAATCACCCAAATCAAACGGAAACCCGCGAGGAGGACATCTTCATGACCAATTTAAATCAGGATAAAATCTACAAACCAACCTTCGATTATATCGATGACGGCAAAGAACACGGCATTTTGAGTAAGTTCAATCCAGGTACCCAGACATTACCCAAGGGCTACCAGGTGGCGCCAAAGTTTAAGGCGCTGGACTGCGACATCATTTTGGAAAAGGACGTGCCGGTTAAACTAAGAGACGGCGTCACCATTTACACCGACATTTACCGCCCCGTCACCGATGAACAGGTACCGGTCATCATGGCCTGGAGCCCCTATGGCAAGAGCGCCGGCACCGCGCCACGATACGAGAACATCTTCGGCATCATCGGTCTGAAAGACAGTATCGTTTCCGGACTGGAAAAGTTTGAAGGGCCGGATCCAGCCTACTGGTGCAACCACGGCTACGCAATCTGTAACCCAGATGCCCGGGGAATTGCCCATTCAGAGGGCGATGTCAGCATGATGGGCACCCAAGAGGGCCAGGATGGCTACGACGTGATCGAGTGGCTGGCCGCCCAATCTTGGAGCAACGGCAAAATTGCACTGAGCGGCACCTCGTACCTCGCGTTTTCCCAGTGGTACATCGCCGCAGAGCAGCCACCTCACCTTGCCGCCATTAATCCAACGGAAGGTCTAAGCGATGGCTACCGCGACATCGCAATGCGCGGTGGCATCCCCGACGCCGATTTTGTTGAACGGCTGCAGGCCAATCACGTCAACGTCAGCGACAATCAGCGAGAAGATGTCACCGAAGAGATGATCCAGTACCCCCTGGCCAACAATCCCGTTTGGGAAGATAAGATCGTCAAATTTGATCAGATCACGGTTCCGGCGTACGTTGTGGCAAGTTACTCGAACACGCTGCATACCAACGGGACTTTCAGAGCTTGGCGGCAGATGGCGTCTAAGCAAAAGTGGCTGCGAATTCACAATATCCAGGAGTGGCCGGACTATTATGATGAAATGAATACGGAGGACCGCCGGAGATTCTTCGATTACTTCCTGAAGGGCATCGAAAACGGCTGGGATCAGACCGTTCCCGTTCGCTACGCCATGCTGGATATGGAAGGCGGCGACCAAATCAATTTGCCAGCCACCCAATTTCCACCGCTGAACGTCGATTACCAGCAATTCCATCTTAATGGTAAGACCCGCACGTTAGATCAGCAGCCAACCGAACAGGATATTCCGGTGACGTACATGCCGGAAGTCGGCCCCGGCAAGGCATCGTTTATCAAAACGTTTGCCGAAAAAACGGAACTGATTGGCTATCCCAAGGTGCACCTGAACGTGGCGGCGAAAAAGGCCGATGACATGGAACTCTTTGTCACCATTCAGAAGCTCGACCAGAATGGCAACCAGCTATCGGAATTTATCGTGCCGAACCATACGGCAATGATGCACGACTTCACCGATAACGGCGGCACAGTCATGCGCTATAAGGGCCCGGATGGTCGGCTAAAAGTCTCTGCTCGCCACCTCGACGACACAGCATCCTCAGACGTGATTCCGGTCCACAGCTTCGACCGGGTTGAAAAGCTATCCCCCGATCAAGTGGTTGCCGTCGACATTGTGATTATGCCAATCGGCATGGTCTTCTACCCCGGCGAACAGTTGCGCTTAGTGATTAGCTCAAAGAACGAATCCGGCTCAATTGTGCCATGGTCAGTGGCCTACCAGCCAGATAACAAGGGACCCCAGATTATTCATACTGGCGGAGAGTATGATTCCTATGTTCAACTGCCCGTTAAATTTGGATAGAAAATGATGAAGCACCTCAGCGAGTTATGCTCGTTGGGGTGCTTCTTTGGTGTGATGCAAATTATTTGATGAGTTGGGAGCTACTGGGTGATTTGAAGGGTCCTTTCAGTTTTCGGGGCAAACAGTCATGGAAGTGCTCCGATCACCATTCCTAATATTTGTAGTAGACCCGGTTCGCATAATGGGCATCGCCGGCGTAACTCTTCATGTAGAGTTTATGGGCGTTGTAGAGTTTAAACTTAAACTTTGTCTTTATCCCACCGGCAGGCGCGTTGGTGTAGATGCGACCGCTCAGCAAATAGACCCCGTGGCCAGTATGCTTATACTGCATCTTTCCGAGACCATTTGGATCTGGCATACTCCAAGCTTGGTATGAAAAATGATGCTTAGAGATATGCAAGGTGCCACGAGCTTTTGTTTTCCAGCGGCTCACATACTTTGCCTTGGTACGCCACTTCCCTTGTAAAATCTTTGGTGTCCCATTATGCCAGCTGGCAGCGCTTGTCGGTGTACTGACAGCGCCAAAACCGAGCCCAGCGGTTAACAGGGTCGTCGCGATGATTGTTGTTGCTTTCATGATTGTCGCTCCCCTTACTAATAGATTTATCAAAGTTAACGGTTCAATTATACTGCTATTAGGGGGGTGGTAAAGTTAACAATCTGTAAGTTGCTGAAGATTTCATCTAAATCAAAAAGCCCCCGAGAATAGCTGTCGAGAGCTCCTGGTAATGTTATTCAGATCAGTAATTTCCTTGAATAATTAACTTTTTATTAGCGGTGACATATTTCCCATTTGTTAATTGATAACGGGTGGTCAAATTATGCTTAACAAGCTTTTTGACTGTTAAGTGAGTTCCCTTCTTGTAAGCCTTGGTTCGACCAGTCAAACTCCTGGTCTTATAAGAGTAAACACCCTTTGGATTAATGACTGTAATCTTTTTACTCTTTGGCATTGTCTGGTAATAGACGTTAACCACATACTTACGGTTGGCAGTGATGTAACCAACTTTATGAGTCTTCACATCGCGAACCTTATAACGAAGTGCACCGCCCTTTGAACGGGCGTAATCAGTTACAACAAACATTGGGCGGTTAACTCGCTTAGCTTTTGGATATTTGTTAATACGCTGACTCTTCTTAAAGTTAGCATTCTTATACATATAGATACCCTTAATGGCATAAACGGCAGCACCCTCCTTAGCGGCGTAATTCGGTACAGCTGGATAAGTTATAGTGGTACCATTATTTGAATTACCGTTGGTGACCTGATTATTCCCAGAATTATTATTGTTGGTATTGGTATTACTCGTTGTTGGCGTCGTAATTGAACTGGAACCACCGCCATTATTGTTAGGTGTCGGGTTCTTCGCGGTAACCGTGACTTTCACAGTCTTCGTAACAGTAAGTTTAGGGCTTACCTTATCCGAATAAGTTATTTCATATACACCGCCATAGGTTGTATCAACTGCTTTAACATTAGTCTTTTTGCCAGCAGCATCAACTTTCTGAATAGTATACGTTACATCTGGATTGGGAAGTTTTACTTTGTTATAACTCTTATCCAGGAACGTTGTATTAGCAAGTGGGTCAAATGAACTACCAGCTGTAATTGTTTGGTCACTCGCATCAATCATCTTATGAAATTCAAGGTACCTAAAATCAAGAGTTTGATCATTATAGGTTGATTTTCCAGGTTGAATTAATGTTTTGCCATCTGGCATATATATGTTTGTAATTGGGTTGGTAACTGGATACTGGCACTCAGCATACTGAGCTTGGTCTGATCCATCTGTGGCAATATTGAAGGAATACCCCATTTGATGAATAATATCAATTAACTTGGTTGTACCATCTTGAGCAACAATTTTTTCGGGAGCAATTGTTCTAGTATCTGTACTATAGTAATCCCCTGACGGCAATTCAGCTCCGTCATTCCAATAAGTAGGCGTCTTTTCCGTGATAGCCCCTGTACTATTATTCATGTTTGAATAAGTAGTTGGCATGAATTTCTGAAGTTCTGGAATTAACGTATATGAACCGTCGGCATTTTTGGTGGCAGCAATAATATGATCGCCTACATTTCCTTTAGTACCAAAGGTCGCATATTCATTTATCGTTGTACCAGAAGTGTAGTCGCTATCAGAAATGTCAAAGGACATTAACGATTTTGGATCTGTGAAGCCACCAGCTTTTAATCCAATATCCAATGAAAAGGTTTTGCCAGCAGGCAAAGTGCCTTTAACTTGCAACGCAAGTAGTTTAGACCAATCAGTTGATGGTCCAAAAGAACTTGCAGGTTGATAATCTCCATTCACAAAGCTATATCCTATGTCCATCCCATCAGTATATGAGTTCGCATTAGGCTGAACTGCACCGGATCCTGCATAAGAAACATTGTTATTCCCGTTATTAAACCTTGGAAGTGTGACCCCTTCGTTAACGGTTTGATCGCTTGTAGAAACGTTGGTAAATGAAACGTGAAGTGTTAAGTTTTTATATTGGTTTTGATCAATTATAGAACTATTATCAATCCCTGGTGCCGGGTAGACCGAAGCATAATTTGCTTTTGAAGTCTCTCCACTTTGATTGTCTGCAGATAAATATGTTTCATGCTTTAATGTGGTATTACCACTAGTATCTTTAGAGATCACAGCGTTATAATTCGGGTTTGTTCCAGGATTAATTGCTGGATCTTCAGCCGCATTGGTTTTAGGAGAACCAATCCCGCTAAACAATACAAAGGCAACGAGTGCTACTGTAACAAACAGTATGACTTTGCCCAATCTATTAATGTGTTTCATCATTTTTCCCCCTAGTACATTTTAATCCAGAATATTTGCAACCATCACCATTCCTTAACAGTTAGAACTATCCCCTCTTTTTATTAATCATGATATGTACACGTCTGTTATATCACAGTTAACAGTAAAATGCGTCGTTTTATAAATAAAAGAACATAATAATTTAGTTGATACTAAAAAACAAAATAAGTCCTGGAGAGCCATCGAATGTACAACAAGTCAGGGGAATATAGACATTTCGCTTTAGAGACTAGCTTGAACAGCATGCTCTTTCCTCGTTACTGACCAATTAATGCCATTTCGTTGAAGCCTGATTTTTTGAGTGACCATAAGAAATCTTTTTAAACAGGTTTTCTTAGGGTCACGTTTCACCCCTCAGGCGTCCTTCTTGGGAACATAAAAGCTCCCGATGATCAACCATCGAGAGCTGTATTTGAATTATTTAATTACACTTACATATGTGAGGTTCTCAAAAATACACCCTGCAATTAGTCGCATAGTATCAATGCCCTGGTTAGCTGGTACCCTCATTATCAACCACTCCCCATATTAGTGATTATATTACAGCTTTATTTTTAGATCTCCCAATCACCTTTTACTGACTGATCTCACTTTCCCCCAAACGTGCTTAGCAGCTAACGACACAATGCCCATCCGGTTAATAATTTTACCTTGGTGATTGTGAGAATCATTCACGGCAGCGGTGACAATTTGGCCGCCTTCTTCCACGGAATGCATCATCCAACCGCTCATGTGATCATTCAAATCGGTTGTCACCCCACCGGGGACAATTCCGAATACTTGGACGGGTATGTGTTTTTGCTTAAAGTCGTTGCCAATTAATTTAATCATGGTGTTTAGTGCTGACTTGCTGGTGAGGTATCCAAAGGGCTTGAAGAAATTATTGATGATGGTCGGAATCGTCAGGCTAATCATTTTCCCGTGATTTTGAGCCAAAATTGGCGTGAATTGCTTAATCATCTCAAAGTTACCCTCCACATTGACCTTCGTTAAATCATCCAGCTCTCTTGCAGAGAATTCTAACGGCCGCTTCTTCATGTCGCCGGCGATACCGGCGTTATTGACAACGACCTGTAAGTCCGGGTGGCGGCGTTTAACCTCAGCAGCAGCTTCAGCAATGCTATCCAGACTATTCAGATCGATATGAATTAATTCAGTGCGGAATAAGTTTTCGGCGTTTAATTTGGCTACGGCCGCTTGCCCCCGTTGAACGTCACGAACCCCCAATAAGACGTACCAACCTTGTTGAGCCAATTGACGAGCAGTTTCAAACCCGATACCGCGATTGGCGCCTGTAATCAATACTTTTTTGGTCATGGTTAGTCTCCCCTTGAATGTTAGTTTTGAAAGTATTTTAACATTTGTTATGACGAGATGCCGATTGTGGATGAATCCAAAACGCGGTAGGAGCCGGAAAATGGCTTCTACCGTGATTTTGTCTGGCGTTATTTTAAATTAAATAGCTTAACAGCGTTTTGATTAAACATCTTATCCTTTAGCGGATTCGAAAGTAAGTCGGTGGCTTCTAATTTGTGTGCTAAATCAATCACAACTCGAGTTGGCGTATACGGCGTATCGGATGCATACAACAAATGATCTGGATCAATCATTTCCAGTAAAGCGGGTAACTGTTGTGATAATACCATGCCGGCAACATCAAAGTATTGGGTACTCATGACCTTTTTAATTTCAAGCTGATTTTCGGATAACGATGAATTCAGTCCTTTAGCCAATGGAATCCGGTTGGCAACTAGCGGCAGCACTGCCCCAGCATGCGGTATGATGAACTTAATGTTAGGATAACGGCTAAAAATCCGCTTGGCTAACATATTAACCACGGTGCGGGTGGTATCGAAGAAAAATTCCAAAATCGGGGTGGGAAGATCCTCATTAACATTGGGAATTTCAATGCCGGGAGCATTGGGGTGCAAAGCAACGATGGCGTGATTGTCATCAAGTGCTTGCATGATGGGGTCCAAACTAGGATCACCTAAGTATGTTCCCCGCGAGTTAGTCGGCATCGTAAAACCCGCAGCTTCACCAGCTTGGGAAATTTTGTTGACGACTGCAACACTTTCATTCACGTATGGCAGTGGAATCGAAGCGAAGAAGCCAATTTTACTAGCGTACTTACGGTGTTGTTCGGCAGCATAGTCATTCACTTCATTGGCTAAATCCAAAGTCCCGGCAGCTTCACCAGTGTTGATATGAGGGGAGGAAATTGATAGGTATGAATAGTCGATATTGACTTGATCCATAATGGCGAGCGTGGTCTCAATTTCATATTCCGGCGTCTTAACGCCATCCCCCATATCATCAAACTGGTCCTTCAAAAATTGCTTGTATCCTGGCGAAAGGTAGTGAGCATGAACATCAATTTTCTTATAACTCATTTTAATAATCCCCTTATTTGATCAAGACTGCTGCCAACGTTGTAGCGAATCCCTCTGGCTTTTGACTGTATCCTAAATGACCACCAGGAATATCGTAAACATGAGCATGCCAAATCTTACCAAGTTCATTAGCGCGATCTTGAGGATATGAGCCCCTGGAATCAGTGCCGACGAGCATATTGATTTTATCGCTCAATTTCTTTAAGCCTTCGACATCAATTTTGCGGCTAGTGTATTGCCGAATTTCATATTTAAACCAGTACTGCATCCCTTTAATCCGGGCATCGGTAGCAGCTTCATCCGCACCAGCAGCGGGTTTACCCATCATCTTTGCGTCCAGTCCGCCAATTCGCATGGCTTTAGCAAATTTTTTCATAGCAACTTGCATATCTTCTTTTAAGGCAGTATCAACAATCTCATTGTTATTGGCCTGGTCCCTATTCCTCTCGGCCTCTGGCAAGTAACTGTTCAGCGGCGGTTCGTGAAAAGCAATTCTTTCAACGATTTCGGGGAAGTCTTGCAAGACCTCCATCGCCACAATCGAACCAGATGAGCTTCCCATAATGTAAACTTTTTGATTAGGCGTCACGAGTTCAGCTAAGGCTTTTACGTCACTCGCATCAGTTTTAATGCGATAGGTGCTGTCAATATTCGCAATTTCAGCCGGGGCTTCATCAGTTAATTGACTTTTACCGTACCCGCGGCGATCAAACATCACCACGGTGAATCTATCTTTTAAATATTCTGCGGCCTGGGTGAAGATATCACCAGTCCCATTGGCACCCGGAATAAAAATTAATGCCGGGCCCTCACCAACCGTTTGATAATAAAGATCTGCGCCATCGCGTTTTAGAATAGCCATAATAAAATCTCCTTCTAAGTTTAAATCGAGTAAAATGATAAGTAAGTTATCGTTGCGAACTCATGAGATATACTATAAACTCATGGTATGAGTTTATCAAGAAAAAGGAGAATAAATTTGAGACGTGGAACACTAAATCGAGAACTCGTCATTAACCAAGCTCTCAATATCGTAAGTGAAAATGGGATGGGACAGCTGACTTACAACGGAATAGCCCGTTCATTGGGTGTCCAGCCGCAATCTTTATATCGTTACGTGGCTAATATCGCTGACGTTAAAAGCGGCGTCATTGCGGTGTATGTCGAAAAACTAACCACCAATTTATATAAAGAACTTTTACCATATTCGGGGAAGGAAGCCTTGTCTCATTTTGCGAATTACTTTGTTTCCTATAACGAGTTAGGGATTCCCTTCACCGATATGATTAGTGGCTTGGTCAGTTACCGCACTGCCCCAGTGGTTGCTGCAGCAGTTTCCAAATTGCGAGAATTAGTCGTCAAGATTATCGAGTCAATCACAACTGATTCTACTGAAGTTGAGGCCAATGCCCAACTACTGTTAAACTTTGTCATTGGCACGCTGACGCTTGAGACAGTTCGCAGTTCTGTCGATCGCATGAAGCAACCCACCTTTGACGCAAATGTTGACCGAATTTTAGCGTTAATTAAATAACGGTGAATTCAATGTGATCGCTAGACTATGTAAGTCACGGGAAAAATCATTGTTTAAATTCATTAGCTGGTTTCCCAGTAAATTTTTTCTCAAGATCTAAATCAATTCCGCCAGAAACAAAAACTCCCGACAAAATTGGATTGTCGAGAGTCTTTCGATTATCTAAAAATTTTTGCATCGCTAAAACTACCAGTGATGTCCCCACCAATAATGTGATGCCTCAAAGGGCTGTGTTTCTGATTCTTGAACTACCCCTTCACCCCCAGCACCGAAGCCAAGATATACAGTGCCCAGATGTGAAGCGGATAGAACGCGTAGAAGAAGCCCTTCATCCCCCGGCCAAGGCGACCGTTGTAAAAGTAGATCGGGATAATTGCGAAGACCCGCATCCACAACAGATTGCTTGTCAGTAAGCCCGCCAATTGGAAATTGGTTGACACCAAGGCAAAGGCCGCAATCGCGAGCAACTGGTAATTGCGATGCTTTCTCAACAGATACATGACCGGGCCAATGTAAAGCATCCAGAAATTCTCTGACGTGAAGATGGTCGGAAACGCGAGGAAAATTCCGCGTGACAGCCAAGGTGCCACCCCTGCCGCTGTGATAAACACGATGCCCAAGATGATTGGTACCAAGATGAGACCGATTCCCAACCCGATCTTCGTTAGCCGCCGAGCCTGCCATCCCTGAGCAATCAGTTGAAGCCCGTACATCGTGAGAACGCCAATGAAAATATCGCAAAAAATGTTATTGGCAATTGTCATGTTGCCAACCTTGAAGAAATCTTGCACCAACTGGTTGCCAACTTGCATGACCCAAAATCCGATCAGTAACCGTAATAAGTAGCGCTTCTGATCATGGGTGTGGGTAAACCCTTCAACGCTCAAGAAGAAAAAGATTGTCCCAACCGGACCACCAAACCAAGCTAACCAATCCGGTGCCCCAGCGCTGCCAAACATTTCATGAACGTGATCGATAAACATCAGCGATAGTCCTAACACCTTTAAGTCAAAGTTCGTTAGGCCTCGTTTTACTAGTTTTTCGATAAAAAAGCCTCCCCCAAAATACGAATTATCAGGAGAGTAACATAACAGGTGTGACCGAGTAAAACGGTTTATTGATTTTGGAAGTGTTCTTATACGAGACTTTAGGGACTTAAGGGTTCCTTTAGAATATAGTGCGTGTGTTAACTAATTGCAGAGAAAAATCGCTCTGGGTTAGTGGGCGAACCGGTTTGGGTTGGCTACTAACGCAGGGCGATTATTTTTAATCTAAATGCTGGCTACTTAGAAGGCCCCTCATCAGGATCATTTGGAATCTGAACCGAAAAACCATCAAATATCGCGGCAAGTTCCTGTGGCGATAGGAATTTGCCAACCTTTTGAACTTCGCCGTTGATTGTCACGATTGGCTGGTCGGCTCCCTTGGCTTTTAGGATCCTTTGGACGCACTCATTTGAGATTTCTGGAACCCGTTACAATGATCATACGGCTCCATATAGCAAGATAATCTGATTTATCTAAATTTTTTTGAAGTTCAGAAATCTCCTTCTCAAAACCAAGGGCGAGATTATGTACACATCCTTCAAAATTAGACATAATGTACATACAGAATAATTATTATCTATTCGGAGGTGTTTCTATGGCATCTAAATCTGATAAAGAGCAGGCTACTCGTCATTTAATTAAGACAATCAAATCCCTAAACATCCCTGTCATCAAAGAAAAAGACGAAGCTCAAAAATTCTTATTTCAAAACGATGATGAAAACTAATATCATTGCCTTGTCCTATAACCCAGTCGGCCTGGAGTCCAACGGTTTACGTCGCGCAACCAAATCTGTGTCAATTAAACAAACTATAATTAGCCCCCATTAGAAGTGGATCCCCATCGGTTTCTAATGGAGGCTAATTTGCTGTCATTCACCGTCCCCCAACGAATCGGACCTAATAGCCGACAACTTATAATACGACTCCCCAATCAATCATTAGCGATATGCCCAGATTATGATAAACATGTATGAAAAATCTCATTTTCCATGCAAAAGACAACCCCTGATATCACAACAGTGGTAGTATGAATGCGCTAACATAATACGATGTTTCTTACGGGGGAGGGAATGAACATGCGCTCACAAAAACATTTATTAGCGGCCCTTATCTTAATGTGTTCAACAATCTTTTTGACAACGTCGGTCACCCAGTTTCCAACCACACCAGTGACAATTGTCGCTCGTGCCGATTCATCGGTTAATCAGAGCCTTACGGAAGTGATGCCGAATGAAAAGCTGCAAACCCTGGTTTTGTACAACATGAAGGAACAGGGGTTGGTGAGCAACGATTTTACGTTAACTGATTTCACGGCGGATACGTTTAAAGATAAATTGGCTCAGCTGACGACGTTGGTCTGGGATCCCGCTACGCAAGCGCATCGAAACGATCAAACGTACGGGAGTCTAGACACTACTGCCCCGAATAGTAACGGCGCTATTGAACCGGGCGTTAACCCAGTCAACTACTCTTTAAAGGGCCTGGAGTACGCAACCAATTTGAAAACGTTAAAGCTGGCAGCGAACACAAGTTATGGGACAAGATTTTACCAAGGTGATATCACTGACGTAACCCCACTAGAACACTTAACGAACTTAGAAAACATTAATTTGTCCGGCAACCGAATTACGGATATTTCACCAATTGCCGACCTTCCAAACGTCAGCTCTTTGGACGTGAGCGGTAATTGTATTGCCAACCTCAACACGTTAGATGCGAGTCACTACAAGGACCATCTTTATTGGACCGATCAGAAAGTCTTTCTCCCCCTTCTAAAGATCACTGGTAATTCCTACACGTGGAAGGATGTTTTCAAGGATTCATTACCCAAAAATGCCGCTCCGACCGTTCCATTCGCCCCTTACTCTTCCAAGTATCTCATGTTGGCGAACGCCGCAAGTGGCTTTCCCATTCCTGGCAGCCAGCCTTATAAACAACTGGAGGTTTGGTTAAACGGGACCAAGGGATCGGATGCACCAGACGGCACCCAAAAAATCACCGGCGATGACTATACGTTTACCGGGCTCGCCAACCAAATTGAACCAAACAATGCGACGACGAATCCGTGGGGAATCGACGCAACAATCATTCACGGGCCGTATACGTACTATATGATCGCGCTATATGGCACATCCAACTTTCCCGCTCTTGAATACTTGCAGCCTTACGAAATCGTGCCCGCAATCAAATACACCATTCATCCAGTTGATGAAAATGGCCAATCGCTGAACAAAGACGTTAGTGGCGAAGGCCAGGCCGGTGATAAAGTCAGCGTTCCGACAATTTCGGGGTATACCGTTAGCGATAGCAAGGTTGTCGACGGCAAAATTGTCATCCCCGAGAACGGTGGCACAATTACGGTGACTTACAAGAAGAACGCCACGCCGGTGACACCAACGCCAACTAATCCGGATACGCCGAACGTTACGCCCGACATCAATCCAGTGACGCCTCCAAGTCCAACCCCGGTTAATCCGTTAACGCCATCAATACCGGATAACAATAACGTTGCGTTGCCGGACTACGCTGCTAAAAGGGGTGCGGCTGTGTATGGGATCAACCACCTTTACTTGTACAAGAAAGCCAACTTTACCAAGGGCCAACGGATTGCGAAGTACGTGAAGAAGCCGCGGATCTACCGGCCAATGTTTGTGGTCACGGATTTTGCCCGTTCAACAAGTGGTAAATTGCGCTACAAAGTCTGCGACATCAACCACCATTCCAAATCAGCCGGCAAGACCGGGTACATTACGGCTAGTTGGCAGTACGTTCGCCCAGTCTACTACGCAACGAAGCATTCCCAGATCACGGTGATTTCACCCAAGGGCGTCAATGCTTATAAGACGAAAGCTTTAACTGGCAAGGTGAAGAACTACAAGCAAGGCACGGTGCTCAAAGTCAAAGGCATCGTCAAACACAATTTGACCACCCGCTACATTTTGACTAACGGCAAATACGTCACCGCCAACCGCAAATTGGTTAATATGGGACGGCATAAGATGGTGACGAAGGTGCGGGCGAAGATCACGATTAACCGCTACAGGGATGTCAACTTGAGTAAACGAAACCAGACCTTCAAGAAAGGCAAGGTTTTCAAAGTCCACAACTACGATTACTCTCGTGGTTATAATCTCCATCAGCACGGGACATTGAGATACCATGTCGCCGGCGGATATATTACTGGTAATTCGAAGTATGTAACGGTTGATAGATGAGCCGCTGAGAAGCAACTAAATTGATAACCTGATCAAAAGCTCCCAACTATTCAAAGATAAAGAATAGTTGGGAGTTTTCACTTGTTAGCATGTGGATAACGTGAACCTGGGTTCAATCCTTATCCGATATCCTTTCTCCCTGCTGTAATCCCATTAGTCAAAATCCTCCGAGCCACCATTTGGACCCCAATTACTTCTGGAGTGTCCACGCTGCCATACTTTCGTTCCTGTTCATCTACGGTTGACCAAACGTCACTTTCATTTGGAGAGCGTTTTTTCACAACAATTTGACCTTCCAATCCAAGCTTCCATTCGATTTCATCTGATGACTTTACTTTCAGAATTTTGCGAATCATTTTTGGAATTGTCACTTGGTTTTTTGAAGTTATCTTAGAAGTCAGCGCAACGTTACAGCTCTTTTTATCCATGTCACCTTTCTCCTTACAATTCCTTACTTAAATCATATCAGCCCAAACAAAAAGGCCTTCCAAGTTGGAAAGCCCGACATGCCCATTCAGATTTTGAATACAATCAGTGGCATCCTCAATCCAAATTTAGTAATTCCCTTGAATGACCAACTTCTTGTTAGCAGTCACGTAATCCCCATTACTTAATTGATAACGGGTTGTCAGATTATGCTTAACAATCTTCTTAACTGTGAGCCGAGCACCCTTCTTGTAAGTCTTGACCCGCCCAGTTAAGCTTTCGCTCTTGTACGCGTGGACGCTCTTGGCAATCACAGTGATCTTCTTGTTCTTCGGCATTGTCTTATAGTAGACATTGACGACGTACTTAGAATTAGCGGTGATGTAGCCGACTTTGCCAGCAGACTTGCGACCATGGTTGACATCGCGAACCTTGTAGCGCAGGGCCCCATTGCTGGAGCGGGCGTACCCGGTAATGACAAACATCGGTCGGTTCGTACGTTTAGCCTTTGGATAAGTCACAATTCGCTGGGCCTTCTTGAAGGTTGCGTTCCGATACATATAAATCTTCTTCACGCTGTATACAGCGGATCCCTTGACGGCCGCGTAGTTCGGTAGATTGGATTCAGTGACTGTCACTGAATTAGTTGATGATGACGGCGTTGAAGAACTACTAGTCGTGCTTGAACTGGTATTGTTACCACTACTAGTCACCGTCGACGCACCAGAACTTCCGCTCCCGGAATTCGACGAGCCCCCACCGTTGTTGCCAGCGGGCTTCACCCATCCCGGAATCTTGCTAAGAACAATGTACATATCACCGGCACCATTTTTGCCAAGTGGTTCAACGGCGGATCCACCTTGAGTAAATTTGGCGGCACCCGGATAACCATACCGATAAAAAGTAATTGGTTGCGCGTTACTGTCGGTTTCGGTCGTATACCCGTAATTCTTCTTGAGCGTTTCTAACAGCGATCCCCCAGAGGTATCTTTTAATTTAGTGAGATCGATATAATACTTCAAATTTGGCCCAGTATAGGCAACCTTGTCCAACGAATCAAACGCCTTTGCCTGATTATCCGAAGTGATATCAGTGTTAAGGTAGGCGCCAAAATCATCGAATCGTACGGCATCGTTATTTGCGATCAAAGGCATTACGGACTGGATATCACTAATTGGCGTGAAGGAGCCATCCGTATTTCTGGTCGTTGGCAAGAAGCTCCCAGAAAAGTCGATCTTTTTCGCAAACCTGGCGTTGGTTTCTGTCGAACTATAGTCAATCGGGTTACCTTGATCGTCATTGTACTGTGCATAATCACCGGCTAAGAAATAATCATCTTCATTGACATCAACTTTGCCAACATTCAGAGAAACAGATATTTCATAAGTTCCCTTTGGCGCCAAAGTCCCCTGAATTTGTAAGTCGCTTACCTTATCCATTGAAACATATGAATTAGCCTTATACTGTTCGAGTGTGTAATATGTGATATTGCTGGTACTTAATTGGGGCCCGGTCTCATAACCAGCTTTTGGCGTAAAACCATCCTTCACCTCGTGAAAATCATAGCTGGCGAGAGTTATTGTCGAACTCGAATTGTGCTTAGGGAGTTCGAAAGTGTCAACGATATTTACAGCTTTATCAGTTGGATTGTAAATCTTATAATGAGCTGTTAGCCCACCTGTGAATTTATCTTGATCAATGATGGATAGCGTGGCTTGTTCAGGATACGTGAAGTCACCGCCATATTTCATATAACCATCATTTGACCCATAATTCGATGTATCCGAATCACTGCCATTGGCGGTAAAGTACACGGAACGCTCAAGCCCATGAAACGTGACGGGCATGGTTCTTGTAGACGCCCCGTTATAAAACGGCGAGTCGCTATCCGCAGAGACCTTATTTAATGTCGCTGCTCCCCCAAAAATCGTCACTGCGGTGACACCGACAAAAATGGTTACCCTAAGTGCCGCACGGATAACGCGTTTGGCTAATACATTCATACGGTTCCCCTCCATAAATAAATCGTTCAATGAATAACTAGTATCGAGCGCTCCTTAATTTTGTTTATTGTACCACGCAAATAGTTAGTGCGGTGTTATGTTGCTCAACATGCGGTTATCGGTTGCAGTCATTTATGCTTAGGTATTTTCGGATTAACTTCCCTGCTTGAGGAGAACGAGACCTTAAAAAAAGCCCCCAGCCTTATGAGCTGAGAGCTAATTCTGATTATCGAATCACTTTAACATACTTAGAATTTCCAGTGATATAACCGCCGGCAACATGGTACCTCAACGTACCATGCTTCTGCAGATTATAACCATGCGAGTAGTCATAATTATACACTTTGAAAACTTTACCCTTCTTGAAGGTCTGGTTACGTCTACTCAAGTTCACGTTCTTATAACGATTAATTGTCGTCTTGGCGCGAACCTTCTTGACGGTCTTGTGGCGACCCATGTTAACCAGTTTACGGTTAGCAGTGACATACTTGCCGTTGGTCAGAATGTAGCGAGTGGTCAAATTATGCTTGACCATGCCTTTAACATTGAGCACCGTGCCTTGTTTGTAATTCTTCACTTTACCGGTTAGGGCTTTCGTCTTATAAGCATTGACGCCCTTGGGTGAAATTACAGTGATCTTACTATGCTTACTTGCGTAATAAACCGGACGGACGTACTTCCAACTAGCCGTGACGTAACCTGATTTACCCGCCGTTTTGGAACGGTGATTAACATCGGTGACTTTATACCGGAGCTTGCCAGTTATGGAACGGGCGTAATCCGTGACCACAAACATTGGGCGATACATCCGCGGCTTCTTAACGTACTTGGCAATTCGCTGACCCTTGGTGAAGTTGGCTTTCTTGTACAAGTAGAGGCTGTTGATTCCGTAAACGGCAGCGCCCTTTTTGGCAGCGTAATTCGGAATAACCGGATTGCTTGGCTGTACTGGGGTTACTGGAGCTACTGGAGTAGCTGGTTGTGGATTTGGTGCCGGTGTCGGGGTCGGTTGTGGATTTGGTGTAGGCGTTGGGTTCGGAGAAGGGGATGGACTAGGAGCCTTATTCTTGTCATACCAGAATACAATTGCTTGAGGATAATTAGTGAGTTTAGGCGACGAAACACTGCTTCCGTCTTGAAATGTATCGGATTTTGTACTAAGAAGCTGATACACATCCCAATTTTTATTGAATGAACTCTCAACATAACCAAAGACAGATTCAAGTAATGGCAAATCCCCCAGCGACATCTGAAGTATACCTTTAAATTGCCTAAAATATAAATCATATTCCGCATCAGATTGCCCTGGATTATCCACCTTTATCATATGCATGATAGCCTTATCTTCCAAATCGTCATTTACATCTGCTGACAATTTTTGAATACCATTATGCATTTTTAGTGTATATCCACTAATCGCTGGTGCAACAATATCGCCGATTGGCCGATCCCCCATTTTCATTCCCTTACCAATAAGGACTGGTGATTTGATGCTTTTACCAGTCTGAGCATCCTTATAAAATACCCTTATTAGTTGTGGAACAAGCACCCTTAGAGGAGATACGATCGTTGCTGCATATGAGCTGGGATTTGTAGTATAATCAACGATAAATTTAATTGATCGATTTGGTTGTTCACTAGAAATAACCTTTGGCGTGACCATATCCAACGGAACAGTAACTTTCGTATACATTTCATTATATGGCAAGGGCACAGGTTCTATTTCAACACTCTTCTCAGGTATCGGGACTCCATCAATCGAAATAGAACGAATTCCCAACTCCTCACTTGGAATCGAATAGATTTCTGATAATCGATCGCCTAAGGTACCCGTGACGATAGTATCCCCTTCCCCATTCATATCATAACTGAAAGTATCCTCATTTCTGTTACCACGATCGCCATAAGACAGGTTCTTCGTATCCACGTTTAGTGTAATTTTGGGATTTTTCTGCCAGTCATTCCAACTAACGGGATTGGTAACACTGTCATTGCTATGTGAATCTTCTTGAATAGTGTCCGCCCTAACAGTGATATAAGCATTCACGTTTCCGGTCTCAATATACATAAATGTACCAATTAAAAGTGACCCAAGTAATATCATAATAGCTTTACCAATCTTGTTCATCATATACTCCCCCAATAGATTTCCAAATCAAACTAAGCCCCTCGTTATTAACCAGAATTAATTATAGCTCTAAATGGTTACTGCGGTATACTATCTCACTAAAAAAGAACGGAGACCATCAAAAGACCCCCCAATCGCATTTACATATCACTGGAAAATCATTTATTTTACAAGATATAGTGTTTGTTCTGATAACATGAGTAAAGCCCTACATCAATTGTAGGGCTTTATCAGACTTGCAGTATATTTAATTCAAAGCTCTAATATTGATCATGAATAACCAACTTCTTATTACTAGTAATATACAAGCCATTTTTCAACTGATACCGAGTCGTCAGATTATGTTTTACAATCTTCTTAACCGTCAGACGAGTTCCTTTCTTGTAAGACTTCACCCGCTCAGTTAAATTCTTGCTCTTGTATGCATGAACTCCTTTGAGCGAGATGACCCGAATCTTGTTATTCTTCGGCAGTGATTGGTAATAAACTGGTCGAACAAATTTCCAGTTGGCCGTAATATAGCCAATCTTGCCGGCAGTTTTGCGACCGTGGTTGACGTCACGAACCTTGTAGCGTAAGGCGCCACCCTTGGAACGGGCGTAATCAACCACCACGAACATCGGGCGATTAATTCGTTTTTGCTTTGGATATGTTGCGATCCTCTGCGACTTGCTAAAGGTGGCGTGCTTATAGAGATAGATCCCCTTAATTGCGTAAGCCGCAGCTTTCTTCTTAGCCGCATAGTTTGGAATCGTGGGTTCAACTGGCGGCGCTGGCTCTGTCGGTGTCGGCTTTGGTGTCGGGCTCGGTTCTGGCGTTGGCGTTGGTGCCGGTTGTGGGTTTGGTGTTGGGGTAACATTGCCGCCTCCGCCACCACCTGACGATGTGACCGTTACTTGCGTGGTTGCTTTTTTATCAAAGTAATTAAACGTAACTGCGTGTGTTCCAACACTGTTCGTGTCAAATTGATCACCGGAGACGGTCATACCAGCTTTCAATGCTTCCTGATAATTCGTAATTACTTGACCATCCAACGTAGTTAGGGAAACAAAGACCTTGCTGGGATCAAATTTAGTACCGGCGGGAATGCTGTAAGTTGGCTGAACAACGAGAATAGGTTCAAAAGGAATGCCGCCTTCAGGAACATAGGTTTCAACCTTTGTTGGCGGATTCGTGTTTGCAATATCGTACAGTGCAACCAATTCGTTTGGCGAAAGAATGGCACCCTTTGGATTAATAAGCGTCCCACCTAATTCAGTGCTGACTGACTGCCACTTTTCTTTTCCATTTGGAGCTCCCAAACCTGGCTTTCCGTATATCTTCTGAGCATCAAACTGTACATTTGGCCCTATCTTTAGAAGAACCAAACTAGGAAGAGTGTAAAGCATGTTGACGACGTCCGAATACTCTGTCGTATTTATTTTTCTAGTGTCAAAATTTGAAAGATCCAGAGTAGTTAAAGACGTATCCCTCCCAAACATGCCGGACATTTTAATAACATTATTTGTGTTGAAGTGAGAAACGTCTATGCTTGTTAAAGCTGAATCTCCCCAAAACATGGCATCCATATGAGTTGCTTTAGAGGTATCAAAATGTGAGACGTCTATACTTCTTAGAGAACTTGTAAAGCCAAACATCATCCCCAAATCAGTTACATTGGCTGTATCAAAGTTTGAGATAGTTAAGCTCGTTAATGACTGATCTCTAAAAAACATTCCAACCATATCTGTCACGTTATCTGTCCTAAATTCCGAAAGATTCAAATTGGTTAAAGATTCATCATTAGAAAACATTCCTTCAAACGAGGTTGCTTGTGAAGTATCCAAATTATTGATTCCACTAATGGATTTTAAATTTTTTAAGTACTCAAACAAGCCCTTTGACCCCTCGCCTTTAAGCGTAATGGGACCAATAATTTGTATTGTAGTAACCGGATCACCTTGATCATCCATATGGGAACGAATTGGATCTGAGCTCGATATGGTCCCCCCACCCAAAGTAACCACACCATCTTTAAATGCAAAAGGAACGGTGCCAATCGTGCCGCTTTTATCATTCATTAATCCTGATTGATGAGTTGTAAGCATCGTTGACCTGGATCCGGGAATAGGTTTCTGAGACTGAAATTCAGAACTTTTAGCATTTGCTGAGAACAAAAATCCTAGGAGGATCCCCACGAGGGTAAGCCAACTAACAAACAATTGCTTAACTAATACTTTCTTATTCATAACTCGTAACCCCCTCCAACTAACTCACTGTCGTTAAAGCCCCAATGATGATGGACTATCGTCACCCACAGTATACGAGGACCGCGCAATGAATTGGTTGCAGGATTTTACAAAGTTTTGGTTGATTTTTTGTGAGAAACGCAAAAATGTTCCTCGGCATTTCAGAGTTCCCTCGTCTTGGATAAATGCAACGGGCGAAAATCCTTTTGCTGAAAAAAGCTCCCGACAATTACGTCGAGAGCTAATTTTGTTCTATCTGATGACTTTTACATATTTAGAATTACCAGTGATATAGCCACCGGCCACATGGTACCTCAAAGCGCCATGTTTCTGCAGATTGTAACCGTGTGAGTAATCGTAATTGTATACCTTGAAGACTTTGCCCTTCTTGTAGGTCTGGTTACGTTTACTCAAGTTCACGTTCTTATAACGATTAATTGTCGTCTTGGCGCGAACCTTCTTGACGGTCTTGTGGCGACCCATGTTAACCAGTTTACGGTTAGCAGTGACATACTTGCCGTTGGTCAGAATGTAGCGAGTGGTCAAATTATGCTTGACCATGCCTTTAACATTGAGCACCGTGCCTTGTTTGTAATTCTTCACTTTACCGGTTAGGGCTTTCGTCTTATAAGCATTGACGCCCTTGGGTGAAATTACAGTGATCTTACTATGCTTACTTGCGTAATAAACCGGACGGACGTACTTCCAACTAGCCGTGACGTAACCTGATTTACCCGCCGTTTTGGAACGGTGATTAACATCGGTGACTTTATACCGGAGCTTGCCAGTTATGGAACGGGCGTAATCCGTGACCACAAACATTGGCCGATAGATCCGCGGCTTCTTAACGTATTCAGCAATCCGATCACTCTTCTTAAAGTTGGAATGCTTATAGAGGTAAATATGATTGACTGGAGATGTGGCCGACCCTTTAGTCGCTGCATAATTTGGCAACCCAGATTCCGGCTTGATTTGTGGCACTGGAGTAGGTGCTGGAGTCGGCTTCGGTAGTGGATTTGGCAGTGGATTTACAGGGCTTACTGGATTAATAGGCTCCACAGGGACAACAGGATTAATAGGGGTGATATTCTTTGAATAAACAAACTTAATCGTTTGCTTATCTGCACTAAAAATACCGTTCAATGAACTATCAGCAGCTGATTTGTTAACATCTAATGTATAAGTATTACCAGCATAGCTGATTGTATTCATTTTGTGCGAACGAGCATCAAACCTCTCACCAATGACCCCATCCAACGCTTCCGCAGCATGAATAACATTGCCGTCTTCATCAACATACTGAATGGTAACAGGTGCTGCCTTGGTAGTTTTGTATTCATAAACTACCTTAATTGCCTGATCGGACAGTTTTCCTTTTGCATTGCTTGGCAAGTTATCTGTATTTAAGCTATAAACGCCCCCATTACTACCGATAATTGTCTCGAGCTTATATTGGCGGTTTGTCGCATCATATTCATCGCCAACCTTGTCACCTTTACCAATAATTTGCGGATCGTGAATAGGTTTCCCTTTTTTATCAACATATTCAACCGTCACCGTTTTCGCGTCGGGACGAGTGTAGAAGAACGTAATGGTATGGGGCTGATCGCCAAAAGTGCCACTGGTTGCTCCGCTTGTTGAATCATACTGATAATAATTGTTGATTATAGAAGGCTTTAAGTTTTCTGTATCGACATCGAATGAGTCGCCATACTTCCCAACACCCGACAGAACCTTGTCAGGTTGGAGTGAAGTGGTCGTCCCCTTCTCGTAGTAATGAATTGTTACATCTTTAGCATCAGCCTGCTTAGTAGACACATAGTAGGTAACCGTTTGCGGTTTTTCGGTAAATGTCCCCTTAGAATTTAATGGCAATTTCGTGTTATCAATAACATAATCTTTTCCATCAGAAGCAGTAAAGGGAGCCTTATATTCTGCTGTTGACACATCATAATGATCGCCAACTTGTTGGAAATCAGTAGGAATTATCACTTGCTTTAAAAGCTTATCTGGATCATCTTGTTTCACGTAATTAACGGTAATTGGCGCGCTATTATAATTTTGGGCGGCTTTAAGGATGGCCGCAGCATCATCAATTGTCGGCGTCGTATCAATTTGCCCGTTAAAGAAATCCTTAACCTTTTGGCTTAAGTTCTTTAACGTATTACTAATAGTTTCTTTATCATTCTTCTGAGCATTTTGAAGATTTTTGGCAGCTTGAGCCGCAGGCTGATTTACTTCAGAAAGATTTAATATAGTTCGAAATTCCGCAACGGTCTTTTGGCTTTTAACATTATCGATGAACTTAGCCTTTTCGTCAGCAGACAAATTCTGATCACTGCTGATAGCAGTGTTCATGGCAGTTTTAGCAGCATCGAGGCTACCCAAGTTCAAATAATTCTCAGCTGTGTAATAATTCACAATTTCATCAACTTGCCATTGATACGTAGTAGCGTCAATACCATTTTTTGCAGCCGTCTTCTGCGCGTCTGATAGATTATCCATCATATCTATTGTAATTTTCCCAGGATTGTGGCCGTTATTCCAGAAATTTGTATATTCATCTTTGGCATTTGCAAGTATATCATTAATTTCTTGAACGTCCTTGGCAAGCGAGATATCATCCCAATATTTCACTCGACTAGGAGCTGGTAAGTGGAGCCACTTATTGCCAATCTTCGCAAAAGCGGCTTTCTTTGCCTCAGTTAAATCTGTTGAATCACCTGCATTCAAACTGGAAGGCCTAGCATTTCCAAGATTAATACTGTTCGAATCACCAGCAACTTCTGCTTGTGACGGTGCAGCAACAAACATAGTACCCACTGCGGCAGAAAATAAGATCATCGAGATAATCCGTGCAGTTGAAAACTTTGATTTTTTAAATTTGAACGATACATCCTTCAAATTTTTTTGATTCATTATTCACCAAATCCCCTCAAAAAAATATAAGTCTGAATGCTTAGACACAATTATCATAATTCATTTACAAAACTAATCGCATTATCCATTATAGTTTTACCATATTTATTATAACCCGCTATACTAATATATGGCTAACCAATCACTTTCGCAAGTTTATTCAAGACCATAAAAAGCTTTTCCAAAAATATAGAGAAAGCCTTTGTTACAATCACGATCTCATCTACTTAACGGATGTAAATTGATTCCTGAGACAACTTTTAAGAGGGAGTGTCATGAACAAATTTTCTCTCAAAAGAAAGGAATTCTTACACGCCAACTTGTTACGACAAAGAATTCAAACAGAACATCATCAACCTCTCTAAACAAGGTGAATCAGCCACACAGCTCGCCAGAGGATATGGTATTGGTTATTTCACCAGTTCATAAGCGAAGCCAGGCCCAAGCCAAAACCAAATCCCGTAAAACGCCCGATGAGATTAAGGTGATGGAAAAACGGTTAACTTCTCTGTCTGAGGAAAACGGGATCTTAAAAAAGCCCCCAGCTTCATAAACCGAGACCTAATTTTGATTATCGAATCACATTTACATATTTACTATATATAATTATTTTTTAGTCATTCCTTTCCTCCTCATGAAAATATGTAAACTAAATTTTGTAATAAACAATTACTTGTGTTTACTCAAAACAAGGACTGAACAAAATGTAATTTTCTTCATAATAATCGCAACCCCTGAAATCAATCATAGGTACAACTAATTATTTTCGCAAATTTCTTCAAGCAAGAAAAAAGCTTCCCAATAGAGGAATACTGGGAAGTCATTCATTAATATCGTGATATTATCGTGCTAAATCAACTGATTGTTCACCAGCTTTAATACTGATAATAACAATTTTTTTATTCCAATTTACTCTAGCTTGTCCAGGAACCGAATCAGGATTTCCCCAAGCAAAGCTTGGCATATGATTGGCTATTTGTAGGTCAATGTCATCATAGCTCTTAAATCCTTTTGGATTAGGGGTGGAATACAAACCATTTTCAAATTTATAATCGCTTATATAATATAGAACCCAATTTTTACCATTTGAGGGGTTGGTAAAACCATCGGCAATCTTATGCTTACCGGGAATCACTTCCATGTTATAAGTTCTATAATCCGTTTGCCCAATCATTCGATGACCGTTAGCTAACGTTGAAAAGTAGGTATATTGATAATCATCAGGACTACTTACCCGATATACTTTTTGTCCCTTACCAGGGATCAGATATCCTCGAGAATCATATTTTGAACCCGATGACTTAGAGCCCCCAGCTTTTAACCAGTTAATCATTTTGGGAGTTGCTTTAGCTGCTGTTTTAGCAGTAAAGTTACCGGTATTTCCAATAAATAACCCTCTTGCTACCGGGGCTATTTTGGGACTAGTTGGATACGGTACCCCAGCTGGTAACTTCCGGGGGATTCCGGTCTTATATCGCTTTAATCCATCAGACTTCTTAACATCCTTTGCTGAAACGTTGATCGGCTCAGTTAGCGTCGTAAATGTTGCTCCCCCAAAGAGCGTTAATGCCATTGCAGCCGTAATGATTGTTTTTTTCAATAGATTCCCCTCCGAATCCTAGATTGTTCACCGAGTGCACGATGAAACTGTGATTTCATCGTCTTATCAATCGACATCGAATAACAAACTATATTGGTAGATGATGTCCTTAAATTCTTGCCTGGACATGTGTTCAACAACACTATCGTCGTCAACGCCACGGGCATGTAAGTCTAATGCAATAGTTTGATCCAATAAGACTTGTCCATAAACCTTCTTCGTCGTTTGTAAGGGGTGATACATCGGATAGTGCCTGGACGTACTACTAATCGGAGCAACAATCGTCATATTGCTTGTTTCAGCAACCAGATCATTGCTCAATGCAATTGCCGGACGTTGCGACATTTGTTCATGCCCTTTGCTGGGGTTGAAGTTCACCATAAAGATGTCGCCTTGTCTTACCATTTCAGCTCATTACCTTTACTTTCTCCCCAATCCATTTCAGTGTCACGTTTGCCATCATCTTTCCAGTCGGCAAACAGTTCATGGATATTAGCAGGACGATTGGACACGGGCTTCAGAACTAAGGAATTGTTTTCGATATTAATCGACAAATTCTCGTTTTCTTTCCAACCCAACTGTTCAATCAGGTTCCGTGGTATTCTGGTGGCATTTGAGTTACCCCATTTGGATAATTTTGTTTTGCCATCTTCATTTAATGTCTGAGCCATAAGCAGAACACTTCCTTTATTCTTTATGAATAAAGTATATACAATGTATCTACACGGGTCAACGATAACGATCGATAAAATTCAAATTTTATCTTACTTGAAACAGTTTAGACAGATACTCTAGGGGAATGGGTAAAGTGTATGCTTTGAAATTCTTCCGCTAAATTTGTAAACAGTTTGATTGTACCCGTTCATTCCAATAGTTAAGACCCTTTTGCTTCTTTTGTGTATCGTGTATGTTGCCAACTCATTGTCAATTGATTCCTTTCCAACGATTTTGTAGGTATGATCGCCTAGATACTTGAACCTAGTTGATCGAATTTCATAGCTATCAGATTGAATCATCGTGCTTGTAACATGACTACCGATAATGGAATAGTAAAGATAAGTCCAATGATAATTCTTTGAACCACCAACGCTTCCAGTTGCCTTGTGCATTTTTGTTCTCCAATGCCCTTTCAGTGCACTTGGTGTTCCTTTATGCCAGCTTGCAGCATTTGCTGGTGTACCAACAGCACCAAAGCCTAATCCAGCAGTTAGCAATACCGTTGCGATCATTGTTTTCATTTTCATATATGTATAACCCCTCCACCAACAGATTCTCCAAATTAACAATCTAATTATACCCCTATCAAAAATCCATAAAATACATATTTTAAATCAGTTTGTAAAAGTTTTGTTTCACCCACAAAAAAGCACCAACAGCCTTCCAGCTGCCAGTGCAATTAAAAAGTCAAATCAAATTAAGGCAAATGACCTTTCCTCTGTGAACTTTCAATACCGATCATGAATCACCAACTTCTTATTCCCAGTCACAAACAAGCCATTGCTCAACTGGAACCGGGTGGTCAGGTTGTGGGTCACGATCTTCTTAACCGTGAGGCGCGTCCCCTTCTTGTAGTACTTTACCCGGCCGGTCAAATTCTTATTCTTGTAGGCGTGAACGCCCTTCAGCGAGATTACCCGAATCTTGTGGTTCGTCGGCATTGACCGGTAGTAAACGGGACGGACAAATTGCCAATCGGCGGTAATGTAGCCAACTTTGCCAGCTGATTTGCGACCGTGGTTGACGTCCCGAACCTTGTAACGCAAGGCACCCCCATTTGAACGGGCGTAATCAATCACAACAAACATTGGCCGGTTAATCCGTTTCTGCTTCGGGTATTTAGCGATCCGCTGGGACTTGTTGAAGGTCGGCTGCTTGTAGAGGTAGACCGCCTTAATCGCGTAGGCGGCAGCCTTTTTCTTGGCCGCGTAGTTCGGAATCGTTGGTTTAGCCGGCGGCGTGCTTGGCGTGGTCGGTTCCGTTGGGGTTGGTGCCGGCTGTGGTTGCGGCGTTGGCGTTGGATTAGACGGTGTCGGACTTGGTGAAGGCGTTGGGCTTACCGGGTTAGTCGGAATCCCATTTTCTGGAACGTAGGTTTCAACCTTGTTATTAGCGTTGTGACTGTCAAACAACGATTTGGCAACCGTCAGATTATGGTCACCAATGGCAAGCATTATCGACTCAAAGACGCTTCCGGTTGGGTGGTAAACGGTCCCGTCCCCGACCGCCTGCCAGTGCTTGCCGCCAAATGGTTCCACAAGCAGCGCATTTTCATTCAGGTTTGTCTTCGGCCCCAGCGTCAACTGAACAAGGTGCGACGGCTGATCGGCAACTGATCGAGCACTGCCCGGCGTCAATATGTCCAAAGGCGTGTACAGAAGGCTATCGATCCCGGGGTTCATGCCACTTGGATCCAGGGCAGTTGTCGTATCGAAATTCTCAAGATTGAGAGTTTCCAGCGAATAATCGCCGCCAAACATCGCAAACATATTCCGGACGTTAGGCGTCTCAAAGTTTTTCAAATCCAAATTTTTCAATTTATAATCAAACGCAAACATCTGCTCCATCGTATAAACATTTTTGGTATCAAAGGAAGCCACGTTAAGACTCGCCAAACTGGAATCTGACCGAAACATCTCTGACATATAAATGACATTCGATGTATTAAAGTTATTAACATTTAAATTAGTTAATGCGGAATCATCAGCAAACATATGAGTCATGTTCTGAACCTTAGATGTCTTAAAGTTGGAAACATCCAATGATTTTAAGGCTGAATCTCTGGAAAACATACTGTCCATGTATAAGACATTGTCGGTCACGAAGTTGGAAACGTTCAATGCGGAGAGCGCAGTGTCTCCCATAAACATCTCACTCATAACAGTAACTTTTGAGGTGTCAAATTTTGATACGTCCAGACTGGTTAATGATTCATCACCTGCAAACATATCTACCATATTGGTCGCTTCAGGGGTTTTAATCCCTGATAAATCAAGACTAGTTAGCGCCTGATCACCAGCAAACATGCCACCCATGTCCGTTGCGGTGGTTGTGTCAAGATATGGCAACTCATCAATTTTTTGTAGGTTCAGCATACCCCAAAAGAATTGACTTGCGGCAGCGTTATCAAGTTTGATCGGCCCAGTAATCTTAACTTCGGTAATGTCGTCCCGACCAGCCCATGGGTATTTATAAGCCTCCTGATGAGGCGTGTCGGCAGAAATCTCTCCTGAATTCAACGTCAGGGTCCCGTTCGCAACGCTGTACGTCACGGAACCAACCGTCCCGCTGTTGTTATCCGCAGCCTGCAGCCGATAACTTGTCGCCCGGTTAGCCTTCACCTGACCGCTCGGCATTGCCGTTGCCAGTTTAAGTGCTTTGGCGTTCACCGAAACTGCTGAACCGGTCACGACTGCCACAACCGTAACCACAAAAAGCACGAGTTGTTTAATCACTATTTTCCTATTCATAAGGGTAGCCTCCCTTGCCAATTCTTCATTTAGAAACGCTAAATGAATGACCTGTTATCTTCGCCTGCAGTATACCGGGAAGCTAATCGCAAGTGGTTGGCCGTTTTTACAAAGTTTTTCGCGATTTTTTGTGAGATGTGACAAGAACTGATCCATCAAAAGTGCCGGCCAATCATTAGACAGGTGAGTCTAATAATTGGTCGGCATCTCTATGGTAGACGCTTCTGTTGCGCGTTTTATTTGATTATTGTGACATATTTCGAATTACCCGTGATATAACCACCGGCAACCCGGTATCTCAACGTGCCATGCTTGTGCAAATTATACCCGTGAGAATAGTCATAATTGTATACTCTGAAAACTTTGCCCTTCTTGAAGGTCTGGTTACGCTTGCTCAAATTGACATTCTGATAACGGTTAATCGTTGTCTTGGCACGCACCTTCTTAACAACTCTGTGACGGCCCATGTTAACCAGCTTGCGGTTGGCCGTGACGTACTTACCATTGGTCAAAATGAACCGAGTCGTCAAATTATGCTTAACAATTCCCTTCACCTTCAGGACGGTGCCCTGCTTGTAATTCTTAACTTTGCCAGTTAAGTTTTCACGCTTGTAGGCATTGACCCCCTTTGGCGAAATCACCGTAATTCGCGTGTGCTTAGTGGCGTAATAAACTGGCCGGACATATTGCCAACTGGCAGTGATGTACCCCGTTTTGCCGGCCGTCTTTGACAAGTGATTGACGTCGCGGACTTTGTAGCGCAATTTACCACTGGCCGAACGGGCGTAACCCGTCACGACAAACATCGGCCGGTAAATCCGGGGCTTCTTCACGTATTTGGCAATTCGCTGACGCTTACTAAAGTTAACACTCTTGTACATATACAGGTTATCAATCCCAGCAGTCGCCGCACCCTTTTTCGCCGCATAATCCGGAAGCATTAGGCTGCTTGGCTGAACTGGGGTTGCCGGGATTACCGGCGTCACTGGATTGACTGGGGTTGGTGTCGGCTGGGGCGTTGGCGTTGGCGTTGGGGTAGGCGTTGGCTGTGGGCTAGGTGACGGTGTCGGGTCTGGGGTCGGCGTTGCCGGCTTAACCGTTAACTGGAGGTCCTTTGAAGCTGACCCGTTACTGTAATGCACGGTATAGACGCCGGGTGTTTTATACAGATCGTTCAGGTCTGAGATGACCTTACCCGCACTGTCCTTCGCCGTCACCTTAATGTCTTTAAACGGCACATCTTTTCCGCTGGCGTCCTTGGCGTTATCAAAGGCGTCTTCCGGTTGCCATTCCTGGTTAACCGGGATTGTCAGGGTGCCATACTTTAGATTCAGGGTGCTGCTGTCGGTAACCTTGATGGTTAATTTTCCCTTTAAGGCCGGAATGCCGCTTTTCGGTTGATCGGTGGTAATGTCAACCGTGTACTCGCCGACATTTGAGCTGAGCTCGTCAATGGAAACCGGCTGGCCGGCTGCGTCTTTGATCGTGTAAGTATACGGAAGTGGCTGACCATCGGAATCGACTGCTGTAATGTGTTCTTTCAAGTCCTTTTCAGTTGTTTTCTGATCCAAATACAGATCAAAGTTGCCGGCCCTCAATTGAGCTTGATCGGCTTTAATCGTCAGGGTAAGTGATTGCGTTTGGTCACCATTTTTATAGGTTAACAAGTATGTTCCCGGGGCCAATTGCGCAATCATCTCTTTTGTCACTGGATTACCGGCCGCATCAGTAATTGTGACGTCACTTTTATCATCAATCCTATTTTTAGTCGCTGATTTAATCACGCTGGTGGGATCCCAATTATTCGCCTGATTGCCGTGATACAACGAAACTGGATCCTTATCAACGTCGAGGATGTATTGTTCGATTGGGGTTGAATCTTGTTGCCAGACAAACGTTTCTGTCTTATGGGGGCGATTATAAAGGTCACGCATCGAACTATACACTGCACCTTGCGGATTATTAATCGTTCCACCCTTAGCTTCATCAACGGCTTGCCAACCTGATCCAGTAGCATACTTTAGCGGGTCGCTTTCAGGAATTGGATCACCAGCATGATGCACATCAAAAAGATAATTCATAACAACACCATACGTATCTGCACCTAGCGTAACAACGTGTAACGAAGTATCACCTGCTCCTATGGTTACCCCGAATTCTGTAACTCTAGGTAAGTCGAAATTTGATAAATCTAATCGAAGTAAATCTTTATTTAGAGAAAACATCCCTAACACATCAGTAACTTGTGAGGTATCGAGGTTCGGTAATCCATTAATTTCAGAAACAGTCGAATTAGGGTTGGGGGCCATGTGATTTGGAGCGAAAAGGAACGACGAATCTTCAGGTAATTTTACTTCCCCAACAATATTGATTACTTTACAACCATCAAGATAATTCTCAAACGGACTATGATTATTAGTATTTACGCCTTCAGTCGGTTTTAGCGGATCACCCATAGTTATTATTTTTGTCTGCTTGTCAAACGACCAGGGACACGTTCCCCAAAGACCCGTTATTACATCTTCATTAGTGCCTGCGTCTAAGTCTAAGGTATTGGCTTCGGCTCTAACACTTACGTTCAGTACAGTTGTATTCACACCAGCAATTAACAAAAGTGAGGTAAGTACAACATATATCAAATAATGGTTTTTATTTTTTCCCATCTAATCCCCCCCAAAATGGTCCGTTCACACCTTCAAAAAATCTATAAACGCTAAAAGAATATCGGTTTGCCCTTCATTTTTCATTTTTAAATCGAGATTTTATCAATATTTCATACCTGAGATAATAGTTACTTAGCAAATACTAGTAACGAGACGCGGGTTACAAGACAAAGCCGCAAATACCACATTATGACCAACCATTGTAAATGATCCCCCGTTCAGTTAACAACAAATTTATAATTAATTAAAAAAATTCGTAAAAATATCAATTCCACAACTTAGCTTTTAAACACCCCGTTTGGCTCTAGCGTATTGGCGTAACGACAATAGATCATTACTATACATTTGTGATTTTAATTTTTTCATTATACAACTGAAAAGTACGAAGCTGCTACCGAAATGGGGGCGGCAAATCCCGTACAACTATTTATAATTGGGCTGACAAATTGGAAGCGTCAAGGAAACGTGTAATTATCGTGCTTGTCGCGGATCGTTCCATCGTATATGGTCAGTTCCCCATCCTTGATCGTATAGCGAACCCCTTCAATCGTCCCAGACTTTTCTGGACTTGATGACTGAATTGCCGAAGTGCCGTTTGTTTGGGAAGTTACCGCGCTATTTGAATCTGCGGCCACATTCATCACGTGACCGGACATTCCCACGCCTAAAGACAGGCTTAGAATTGTCCCATATAAATATTTCTTAGTTAGCTTCATCGTTATTCCTTCTCGTTTAATTAATAATTAAATTTACATATTTTAGGATTACCAGCCGTGTGAAGAATAGTTAGATTATAGCCGAAGCGAAATTCGATGCCTATGAAAAACACTCCGCCAAAATTGGAACGCTTCTCACGACCCATTTTAGAAAACCATCTCGAGATGCACTATCGGATAATTGAACATCCCGATGATCCGAAACTAAAGCGAGCAGTTGGTGCCCTCGCTTGCGAATCATTAATAATATACGCAACAACGAGCCAGTTTCTTTTTATTAATTCTCAAAAAGCTAAATTTTTTTTGATCACGGAAAGCGGCAGTCGGAAATCTTTAATCATTTATCGCTCAGGCAACAACCGCTTCGGGACCAACCTTATCTGTACTCGATAGTAGCACTTATTTAACCAACCACTTAACGGGAAAGCTTTTAGATTTCATCGGGGAACCCAGTTAGGATTCGACCGGAATAATGATGTCGTTTACAACGAGCTTTCCCGTTATGTCATCGTCCTGGATTAACAATTGATGAGATCCAAGTTACCCACATCAACCGTCCGTCCCCACAATCATTAGTAATATACACAGAATATTATAAAAAAGGCCTAAATAACGGATTTTCTATGCAAATAATCCCCACTAAAATTTTCCTCTGATACTATGGAATTGGAAATTGACCACTCTGAATTCTAAGGGGGAAAAGGTTATGAAGGCGACAGCTGCACCTCATCATAAAAACTTTGCGAAATGGTTACTCGTCAGTTTGTTCAGTGTTATTGCGACGTTCATGATGTTTGCTGGTGGCCCGGCCAAACCAACTTTGGCGGCTACCGACATTTCGACCATGCAATGGGGATTATTACCAGCTACCGACCCCAAGCCCGGCAGCACAACCCCCACTTACTCGATGATGTGGGGATCTGCGGTTGATTCACGGGACTTTAACCCAGCTCCTGACGACGAAACCAATTCAATCGTAACCACCGGAGATAACGCCAACTCACTGACCAAACCATATGTGGTTGGTACCAAGTCACCGACTGTGGTTACGGGTGATCCCCATGATTGGGAGAGCCAATCCACCGCTAAAGTAGGTGACACAGTTTCAATGCCCGACGGTTCAAGCTTTAAAGTTACCGGTTTTAGAATCGCTGCCGATACGTCTAAAATGTACGACGCCGGTATCGAGGAATACGATGAACGCAGTTACGGCGCGGAAAAACCATACTTTAACTTTGACGTTCAAGAAGTCACCCAGGATGGGAAGCCCGTTTCTGGAAGCGGCTTAACGACGGCTAATTTATCAGAATCTACCAACTCCACGATCCTCGGATTCGACAAAATGAAGGATCCGGACAATGACTTGGCAAAGGTCACGATCACATCGGCCAACGATCAATACTTTGTGGGCACGCAGGTTCTGTACTTCTCGTTGAAGGGAACTAATACGCCGAAGCCAAAACCCCAGCCATCGAACTTCGGCTATGGGTTCATCCAACCCAACGGCAACGTCGGAATGACCGACATGAAACCAAATACCAAGGAGACACCCATCACGGTGACGATTCCTGATGACGGCACGATGTTTATCAGTGACTTGAATAATCAGAAAGCGACCTGGGCCTCTGATAATGACAAATTAACGTTGGCCAAAGAGCCTAACGACGGGGGCTACAGGGTTACCGGACTAAAAACACTGGCAGCAGGCACGATCGTTAAATTTACAATCACCCAAGTGGACGGCACCACCAGCGACTTCTACTTCAAATTCAACGTTGCCAATGGCGGGGGCGGCAATGGTGGGGGCGGTAATAACAACGGCGGCGGTGGCTCATCCACCATTACCACGCCGACAACGCCAACCCAGCCAGCTACCCCGGCCCCAACGACACCGACTCCACCGGCCAAGCACGAAACCAACTCAAGTAGTCCGTCAGCTCCAGAAATCAAACTGCCGAACTATGCCAGCGTCAAAAATTCAGCGGTCTATGCCGTGAACCCAATTTATATGTACAAGCACGCCACATTCAAAAAATCCCAACGAATCGCCAAATACCCAAAGGCCACCCGGGTTAACCGCCCAATGTTTGTCATCACCGGCTATGCCCGTTCCAACAATGGCGCCCTGCGCTACAAAGTGCGCGACGTCAACCACGGCAAGAAGACCGCCGGCAAAATTGGCTACATTACCGCTAATCCGAAGTACGTTTTGAACGTTTACTACAAGACGATGCCGAAGAACAAGAAGATCACCGTCATTGCCAAGAGCGTCCACGCTTACAAGAACCAAAGCTTAACTGGCCGGACAAAGACCTATAAGAAAGGCACCCATCTGACCGTCAAGAAATTGGTTAAACACAATTTGACGACGCGGTACCAGCTGAGCAACGGGTACTATGTGACCGCCAATAAGAAGCTGGTCATTCAGGGAAACTATTGATGCTAAATTCCAACTACTAATTCATTAATCGCCAACTAAACCAGGCGCCACTCAGAGTTCAATTTGAACTTTGGGTGGCGCCTAGTTTAGTTAACTATCCTTATTTTGCTTTCAATCACTTTCTGATGGGCGTTACTGATTCCCATTCTTCGCTAACAGCTGCTCAAAATAACTATCCGGCTTAGTTAAATAATCCATGATGGAAATTCCGTCAGATAATTTCACAGTCGTTGTGATCTTCGGTTTGTCGTATCCTTGCTGGATGATCAAGTCCGCTTTGGTCGGGTCCTGATCCATATGCCAACTGAAGATGTAACCTGGCTGCCACTTACCATTTTGAAGCTTCATGTCCGTGAACTTCAGCTCAGAAACGTACCGGTAATGGGTAATTCCTTTAGCGGCTAACGTGCTGGCATAATTCGCATCATACGTGGGTAGCTTTGCCCCAATCCACATCCCGTTCTTTTGAATCGGCTGGTCGTACGGCATTTCCAAAATATCACTCGTACGCAGATATTCCGGACCGTTTCCCAAGTTTACAAATGAGAACGCGCCGTCCTGACCTTCGCCGGATTTGATCAACCCCTCATTTAATTTTTGATCATCAGCCGTTAATTTCGGCGTGTAATCTAATTTAAAAGCGGCACCCTTGTCCGGCAGCGCATACTGTGGTCCATACAGGAAAACAGCGTCACTGGCATTCTTCACGAGGGAGGACACCTGCGGATTATTAACCTGTTCGGCAAAGTTGCGCGCCAATCCGACATCCGTCCAATGATAAGTCGGTGTCGCGTCGCTGTCCTCAACTGACTCGCTATCGGCATCACTATCCAGATACTGCACCGTCGCTAGCTTCACGGTCGTATTATCGGCGGTCTTGTACCTCTCCAAAGCGATCCTGTAACCGTCTTTACTAGGATACTGGGTCTTAGCGAAACTCATAATTTTAGCGAGGTCAGCTGAGCTGGGACTCTGCAAATACTGATTAAGCGTACTCGAATTAATCGCCACTAGCGTGTTGCTGGGCGTTGCCGTGGCCGGATCCGGATTATCAACCTTAATATTATCAATTACCGTCTTGTAAGGAACCGTTGACGTTAAGATTCCCTTAGCGGCGTCGCTATTATCCCCGTTGCTTGGCGTATTCGGGGTATCAGGCGTGTCTGGGGTATTCGGCGTTGGGTTGGTATTTGTCGCCGCCGGATTGGTTCCCGGCGTCAGATACCCGCGCCAAATGTAGCCAGTGTGGCGGCCATTGCCACTTCTCACCTGATAATAAATTCGACTATGATATCCGGCGCGCATTTTCACGGCCATGGATTTGTACCACGTGGTTCGCGGAAAGCGGGCGAGATTGTATTTAACCTGGGTGTGGTAAGCGTTCCAAACGTAAGCGCTGGCCGTGCTCTTTTCGTGATACGGCACGGTTGGCGAGTACTGCTTTGTCTTGACCCAGTGATAGGTGGCGGCGTGAGTGGTTGCTGGCACTGCGGCACTGAACACGCCGACAGCTGCCAAACCAGCCAGTGCTAATTTAATATTTTTCTTCAATTGTTTTCCTCCTGCGATTAATCCACAGCCTGATTGGTCTTAAACAACGCGATGGTGTAGCGGCCTTCCGCGTTTGACTTCGGGCTCTTAAGGTCATTGGTTATCCCACCGGCGTCGATGCAATATGAATGAACCCCAATCGACCACCCCTTATAATCAGCCGGGTTAATGCCCTGAGCCTTTAAATCCTGCTGGACAAAGGTCTTGAACGGCAAGGTCCCCTTGTAGAGTTCTTTTAATTGCTTATCAGTAATCGGCTTGGATAACTGGAAAACCTTAATCTTCGAACTATCATTGGCACTCAGCCCATATTTCGCCAGAAACTTCTGCTTGCTCTTGTACGCGGCTGCCAGCGCATACTGATCGGTCTTTTCATTGGCAATTGCGCTTGCGACATCCGCAAGGTCAGCGTTCTGCAAGGTCCCCGGAAACAGCGTGTACAACGACTTGTCTTGCCAATAGGCCACCTCAAATTCATAGGAATCCCCCGAGCTCGTGGTCTTAATGTCGGCCAACTCCGCCGGACTGGGATCCGGCAGCCCATATTTATTAGAACCTGCCGACTCATTAATCGCCGGTTTGGTGCTTAACTTCTTGGCTTGAGGATCCACCGGCGTCACGTAGCCGCGCCAAACGTACCCCTCAATTCCCCGGGGACCGGTGACATGATAAAAGTACCCGGTCTTCGTGCCGTTGCTCATTTTCAAGTATTCAGTTGAAGAAAAAACACCCTGGGATAGTTACTAAGCCGGTGGCGCTTCTGCGTTAACGTCCCGTTCCACAGGTACGCGTGCTGATTGCCGTTCCAGTGAAACCCCATTGGCTTCAGCACGCTCTTCACAATGTGATACGGCTGGTGCTGGGCGGCATGAACCGCCGGCGCCTGATGGAACCCACCAATAAGTCCCAATCCAGTACTAACAATCACCCCTACTCCAAACAACATCATTCGATGCTTCAAACGATCACCCTTTTTCTCTTAGTTATCCCCCTTGACTATTATGATATGGCGAATCCGGTTATTCCGCAATGTGAATAGCTAAAGCAAGGAAAAAAGTGACTGAGGGACGCAAAATTGGTATATTGCCCATTAAATTTGCGATAACCACATCCTCATTAACATTACTAATCAGTTTATAATATTTCGGATTTATTAATTGATACGACATGTAAATAGGCGTATCTTATAAGTGTAATAAGGGGAAGGACCAATTGGATCGTCCAAATTGGCCGCTGAATAGACCGTTCTTGACGGCAAAGTGATCATCAATCTTCAATCCAACTCTGGATTTAATTTGGAAAATGACTGAGCCGTCGGCAGTGAAGGGAGATTCGTTAACGATGAAGACGAATAAATGGATGCGCCATGTCTTGATGAGCATGCTGATTGCAACGGGGTTATCGTTTGGAATGATAGCGACTGTTAATCCGGCGCGGGTGATGGCGGATGAGACGCAGGTGGCGGAAAACAATCAGAGCATCAAGAGTGGAACCGTCAATGAGGCTGAAAAAGAAGTTCCCAACTTCGTTCATTTTGATTGGATCTTAGATAATGGCAAGCTGACCGTCAAAGACAACGCCATCTTTAAATATCCTTATCTGGGCACGCCCTTAGGGTATTATCTTTCAAAGGAAAGATATAATACAACTGTCATTCAGCCGAATGAAATTAAACAAATTGTCTTTGAAGGCGGCAAGCTTTCTGGGGATATGACCCATTTTTTCACAGGATTACCAGAAGTAACCAAGATTGATGTTAGCCGGTTAGATGTTTCAGAAGTAACCGGTACTGGCAGTTGGTTCTCAAGGGACTTTAAACTTGTTGATGTCGATATTTCCGGGCCATCATGGGCAACTAATAAAATCCCTGACCTCACCGGCATGTTTGAGGACGCTTCAATTACAAACATTAAAGGTCTCGAGAAATTAAATACAAGCTCAGCCACTAAAATGACGGGAATGTTCCAGCTAAGTATGTCAAAAGATCCTTATCAATTAACCAAGACTGTTGCCGAGTCGATTAAAAACTGGGATGTGAGTCACGTCACTGATTTTGGAATGATGTTTTGGGCGTACGAAAAGCCCACATTGATTTTCGAAATTAACACGTCCATGCTGTGGGTTGATATTAGTCATTGGAACATGGTTCCAAGCCCGGAACTTAACACCGAACTCATGCTTCAAAACCTCCAGCAAATCACGCTGGGCAAAAACACGAATTTTCAATTAGGGCCCGAGGCTAGATATCCCACAATCCACAAGGCGCCAATCGATCCTAACAAACAATTCACCTACTACCTCGACGAAAACACGGTAATCACCGTCCCACTGACGGGAACCGGCAACTGGCAGTTTGTCGGTGACGGCAACCCGCTTTACCCAGACGGCGGGTCACTCACCGCAAAGGCCATCGAGGATCAATATCAAGTTGGCGTGGAGCATCCACAGGAACCGCGGACATTCGTCTTCGAGCACAACACCAATCTTAATTTAAACGTTGACGAATCCGACGTGAAGCTTGCTGCCGGGCAGACTTTCGATCCCAAGGAATCCTTTAAGTCACTGACCGCCCCGGGGGATGCCAGCACCGTGATTACACCAAATCGGCCGCTGACCTACGACGAAGCCATTAAGTTAGGCTTGAAGGTCACTGGCACTGACAAGATTGACTATGACAAGGGCGGCACGTTCTCGATCACCTATCACTTCCACGGTAAAGAAGCGACCGTGAAGGTGACCGTTCCGGCCAAGGAGCACCCCACGACTCCAAGCAACAATGGCGGCGGTTCAAGCACCCCAACCACACCAACAACACCGACAAAACCAGCGGGGACCCCTTCAACACCGGCGGTAACCCCTGAAAAGCCAATCACTTCGGAAGGGGAACCAGCGACGAGCCAAAAGCGGGCAGGCCAGAAGCAAGCCGACCAGTTGGAAATTCCAAGTTACGCCGCTAAGAAACGGCAGGCCGTTTACGCCATCAACCGGATTTACCTGTACAAGCACGCCAACTTCAACAAGCAGCAGCGCCTTGTCAGTTATCCAAAACAGAAACGCATTGATCGCCCAATGTTTGTGGTCATCGATTACGCCCGGGCTAACAATGGCGCCCTGCGTTACAAAGTCCGCGATGTCAACCACACCAAGAAGTCCGATGGCAAGATCGGCTACATTACCGCTGACTGGCAATTTGTCCGCCCGGTTTACTATCGATCCATGCCGAAGAACCACAAGGTGACCGTGATTAACCACCGCGGCGTGCACGCCTACAAGAACAAGAATCTGACTGGACGAGCCCACACCTATAAAGTTGGCAAGCATCTCACTGTTAAGAAACTCGTTAAGCACAACTTAACCACTCGTTACCAGCTCAGCAACGGCTACTATGTGACCGCCAATAAGAAATTGGTGATTCAGGGCACCTACTAAGAACTGACCTAACGAAGCGTTAAAAGCATGCGGTCACTTCTTAAACAAGCCTTCCGGGCAACTGATGAACAACTTTCACCAGTCGCTTGGAAGGCTTTTTGCCGTTCCCATCCCAATTGCCGTTTCACAAGCCTTTTTGGACGGCTATACTAGAGATGTTTTTATTAATCGTGAAATTTGGAGGTAATCGCATGCTACGACAACCGCTTCGTCCCGAACAGCCCCAGATGAATCAGGCACCCCTGATCGCCTGGCTATTATCATTTGTCGGGGGCTTCGTGGACACCTACACATTTATCACCCGGGGCTGCATGTTCGCCTCGGCTCAAACCGGTAACATTATTTTTCTGGCTGCCAATATTGCTAACGGCGATTGGCAGCAGGGCTTCTTGAAATTTGTCACGATTCTCGCTTTTTGGGTCGGCACGATTTTTGCCGCAATCTGGACGAAATTCATGGACCAGACGCACTATTGGCGGGTGACCGCCCTCTTGCCGGAACTGATCATGCTGATCGTACTGGGATTTCTCCCACAAACCATTTCCAACTACTATCTATTGCCGCCGCTGGCAATCTGCATGGCCCTGCAAAATTCCCTCTACGACGTTGTTGCCGGCCATGGTTACGCCAACATCATGGCCACCGCGAATTTAAAGCACGCCACCCTGGCCGGCGTCACCGCGCTGCTCTATCACAACGTGAAGAGTCTGCGGCTATCAATTCTTTATACGAAAGCCTTTTTCGCCTTCATCATCGGCGCGGTCACCTGCGCCCTGTTGATTCGGCTAATGGCAACCGCCGCCATCTGGATTTGCGCCGGGATCCTCGCGATTGCCATTTTCATTCATGTGGCGTTGATCAAACGCAAGGAAAAGACGTTCACCTGGTAACGTTATTGATTTTCTCACAAAAATTCGAACAGATCTTTGGCCTTTTGAACAAACCTTTTTGCCCTGATTTTACGTATCATCATGAGTAAAGGGTGCATCTTATCAGGATGCGGGTTTGTGACGATTCGAATGGAGTGAGGATGATGAAACGACTATTGAGTCTGATGTTGTTTTTGTTACTAGGCTGCACTGGTCTGGGGATTCTGGCAATCAGTCCCGGGATGACCGTGAATGCGGCAAGTGAGACGCCAGCTATTAAGGCTGCCGACCCAACTGAACCGATTGCACAAGGAACTTTTGGGACCTGTCGTTATACGGTTGATCAGGATGGCAGGATGACGATTGCACCAGAGGAGGCCAATTCGGGGATGCTTGGACCAGCATCTGACAATCCCTGGCATAAAATCGAGAATGGCGCTTGGACTTTTCCAAGTTGGGTTTCTCAAGTGACCACAATTCAAGTCGCACCTGGTGTGCGGGCAAATTCCAGTAGTTACAACCTGTTTTTAGGGTTTAAGAATGTCAAAACCATTAATTTGAACAACTTAGATATGCGCAGTGTCCAAGACATGTCCAGTATGTTTGAAGACTGCTCAAACTTGGAGGGGGTTAAATTTCCGATTACCTTTCAAAGTAACAGCGCTACTGATATGGGTTTTTTATTCAAAAATTGTACGTCCTTAGAAACTGCTGACTTAAGCGACCTGGGGAGTGCCTCATTAACGGATATCCGCGGCATGTTTGAGGGTTGTGAGAACCTAAAGGCAATTAACTGGGGCCAATTCGACACCTCAAAGGTCACAAGCATGAGTTTGCTATTCTTCGGCTGCAGGGCGCTGACTAACTTAGATCTCTCCCCTCTCAAAACGGGAGAGGTTAAAGAAATGTATGCGATGTTTGACGGCTGCAAGAATGTTCAAACAATCAACTTTGATGGCTTTAACACCGAAAACGTTCAGCAGATGGGGCTTATGTTTGCCCGTTGCTCAAGTTTGAAGAATCTCGATCTCGGTCATTTTAATACATCAAGTCTTGAGGATCTCTATGGGATGTTTACGAGTTGTGTGAGTTTAGAAAAGCTCGATTTATCCAATTTCAACACGGATAAAGTTGTCGATATGGGTGATTTGTTTTTCGATTGTCAAAATCTCACCAGTCTCAACATCTCCAGCCTTAACACCCAAAATGTTATAAACTTCGTTTCTACCTTTGCGAGATGCAATAAACTTCAAGCGCTCAACTTAACAAATTTCAACACCAAGAACGCCTTGAGCCAGAACCCCCATGCCACTTACGGGATGTTTGCCGGAACCCCCAATCTCTGGCAGCTTGATTTGGGCAAAGACACCCAACTCGGTGAAGATTCCGAGCTAATTTCTCCTGCCATTGGCACAGAAGTTCCTGATGATTCTGGGTTTATCGCACGGAGCGGCAATTGGCAGGCAGTTGTCGGCGGCTCCGACCATGCTCCAAGAGGGCCCGTTTACTCAACCACGGCTTTAGCCAACCTGACCAGTACCGCTAATTTTAGCGGTGGCCGCTTTGTTTGGGAGCAAACCACCCCGGGGAGTTCAGGATCAGGGTCGTCGTCAAGTCAGCCGGAAACATCAACGCCCCAACCAGCACCAAGTCCGCAGCCAACGCCAGCCCCAGCCCCAACGCCAGAAAATCCCGAAACACCAGCGACAACTCCCGGTCAGAACGAGGCCACCACGAAGCAGCAAGTTGTCTACGCGGTTAAGGGGCTGTATCTCTACCAACGCCCGACGTTTAACAAGGGCCAACGCTTGGTTCGCTATCCAAAACAGAAGCGAATCAACCGACCAATGTTCATCGTGACCGGCTACGCACGTTCGGCTAACGGCGCGCTTCGTTACAAAGTTCGCGATATCAACCCCACTCGGCGGACATTTGGTAAGGTTGGCTACGTGACCGCCAACGACTCGTACGTCAAGCCGGCTTACTATCAGACGCTGCCGAAGAGCCGCCGCGTCACGGTGATTGCCACAAAGGGCGTCAATGCTTACCGGACCCGCAATTTAACGGGCAAAGTGAGCCATTACAAGCGTGGGCGTCAACTACAAGTCAAGAAACTTGTCAAAAGTGGCTTAACCACCCGATATCAGCTGACTAACGGCCGCTATATTAGCGGCAACAAGCTGCTGGTGATCCATCAAAACTAACTGATTCTAGTAAGAAAAAACGTATCGATTGTAAAAAATCCCGCCAAAGCTCAGCTAAGGGCTTTGGCGGGATTTTGATTATGCCTTTATAAATGTTTCAACTCCAGCGATCCAACCAGAAAATGGGTCAAAATCACCGCAATGAGCAAGCTTACGCCAATGAGCGCCAAATTAATCACAAACTCAACGCCCATCCCCCACGAATCCCCAATTGGCAACTGTTGATAGCCCCAGAATACTAGGTCAAAGATCACCTTGAAATACAAAATAACCAGGCTGACCCACACAATCTGATGTTTCAAACGACCTTTTCGGCGTTCTTTGAAATGCTCCGTGTCCATTTAGTAACCTCCCGAACTGGCGTGATATTCTAAAACTAACATAGAAATTCTAAGCCGTCGAGGGGGCCGAGCAAGGATGGCGGCAGTTGACACTTTACTAAAAACCGGCATATACTAACAACAACTATTTTCATAACAAGCCCTATTTTAGTTAACTAAAAACGTCACTATTAAAGGAGCCATCAGTAACCATGCATTCACGCAAATTAATCTGGATCGCTGCCCTGTCACTGGCACTCTTTGTCAGCATCCCCCTATCCGCTCAAGCCGCAACACCAACTGCGAGTTCGAAAGCACCGACAACGATTTCCCGTTCGATTACCATGACCGTCACTAAGAGAACCACTTACCAGACGCCGAAGAAGTATCGGACGACTGCCGGCACCCACGTCGCGATTTACCGAGCCCAGCTCGCAAAATCCGCCAAGCAGGTCACGTTTAAACTCACCGGCTTTGCGAAAACCAACACCAGCTATCAAATCACCAAGAAGATGAATACCCAGGGATTGAACTGGTACTATCTGAAGGGTCACGGCTGGATTATTGGCGGGACGCATCGAAGTTAGAGTCGTCGACTCATGAATTGAAACAAGCCGCGTCATCGTTCAGTCCTTATACGACTGACCGTGACGCGGTTTTATTTTGAAAATCATTTTGGTGATTCCGCTTTTCAGTGATACCATAGTTATTAGACTATTTTCACTGGAGGGGTATCTATGCTCAATCGACCACGACGGGTGGCGTTACTGACACTGGGGATCTTCCTGATTGGCGCCAACTTGCGACTGCCGATCACGATGATTCCGCCGCTGCTGCCGGAACTCAAGCAGACGCTTAATTTATCGACCAACTTTGCCGGCCTGCTGACCACTATTCCACTACTAATGTTTGCAATTATTTCCCCCCTGATTGCCAAATTGGGCAACCAGAAGGGTAACGAGTGGAGCCTGCTATTGGCGGCCTTCGTGCTGATGCTTGGCAGTTATTTACGAATTATCCCCAGCACCATCGCCCTGATGACCGGGACTTGTCTGATCGGTGCCGGAATTGCGGGCGGAAACGTTCTGTTACCCGCAATCATCAAAGACCGCTTTCCCACCAAAATCGGGGTCATGACCAGTCTCTACACCGTTTCGATGGGTCTCATTGCCTCATTGGGGACCGGATTATCCGGTCTGTTAGGCACCAAAGTGGGACTTTCCAACACAATCAACGTGTTTTCAACGGTCAGTCTTCTAGGTTTCCTGGTGTGGGGCCTGGCATTCTGGACGCTGCCAAATAAACGGGCCAACCGCTCAGTTCAAAAACACCATATCAAGATTTGGCAGGCCAAGTTATCGTGGCTAATCGCCCTGGTCTTCGGCATCCAATCGCTCCTCTACTATTCACTGCTCACCTGGCTGCCGTCACTGTGGCACGCCGCCGGGTTCTCAACCATCGGCGCCAGCAATTTGGCAACCCTCTTTCAAATCAGCGGGATGCCGATTACGCTCATCACGCCAATTGTCGGCATGAAGAAGCACGGAACCACCTATCTCACTTGGGGCATCATGCTGGGATTTGCCCTCGGCGCTTTGGGCGTCCTGCTTTCTGGTAACAATTTCTTACTGAACGCCATCTCATCAATCATTATGGGGGCTGCATCCGGCGGCGCGTTTGCCATCTGCATCGTCTACTTCCAGATTAAGGCAACTAACGTGTACGAAACCGCGACGCTGTCCGGTTTTGCCCAATCTTCCGGCTACGTCATTGGGGCAATTGGCCCGATTCTTTATGGGGCCATTCAAAGCATCACCGGTTCATGGACGTTAATCCTCATCGTCACGATTGTCCTGACCCTCATCATGTTTGCCAGTCAGCTAGTCATTAACCATAGCCGGCCGCTTTCAACGGACGCCTAATCATTTAAAAAAACAAAGAACGGCACCCTCATCACCGGCCACTGAAGGCTGATGATAAGGGTGTCGTTTTGATTTCCAAAAACCATTCAAATCGAATGAATGGTCAGCTTTTCAATAACAGTTTTCAAAATCGTCGCAGCCAATAATTTTAAAATCAGCCAGCCGACCAGCACCCCCAGCGTGTTGGTGATCACGTCGTTAATATCAACCCAGCGTGACAGGCCCACCGTCAGATCCAGGAAAAACTGCATCGTTTCAATGGCGATGCTGATCAGCCCGCCGGCAACGACGACCCCGCGCCAATTAAATCGCGGCACCATCAAGCCGATATAGACCCCCATCGGCAGCATCATCACGACGTTCTGATAAAAGTCAGCGGTGGTACTCCAGAACGGCACCAAATTCACCGGTGCAGTCCCGACCATTAGCGGGGCGACTTCCTGGTCGGTGACAAATGCGTACGACGTGGGCGCCAGGGTCAGATACCCCACCACAATCAGATAAACGGCGGCGGATATTAACGTCAGCATTTGCCAGCGGGTTAGTTTGGACAGACGCGGTAACAAGCTCTTTAACCAGACCAGCAGCCCGGTCATTTCAATAAAGTAAGGCAGCCATTTAACCATATTGATCACATTCCTCTCAGAAGATTGCCTTCTAACTTTCAATAAGGTCATTCTGAGAGGTAGGCGTTAAGTCAATCTTAAATCACGGAAAATTAACGGTTACCTTAACAAAAGATTAACAACTGCGGCATGCTGGGCTAACCAAGGGTGGCCTGCCAAATTGAATCCGTGAGGTACGGCAACTCCCGCAGGCGCTTTTGGACATCCTTCAGCCGATACGTCAGCATTCGGTTAAATGAGCGGCGAAAGTCCTTCCCGTGGGTCGCGTAATCGGTCCCTTCGAATCGCGGAATCCGGTTGTTGTCACGGTAGTCAATGGTGGTGTCGCGCATCAGCCACTCATGATTGCGCAAGTAGCGCATGACGGCCGGAGTGGTCGCCACGTTCAATTCGATACGCGTCAAATATTGCGGTTCAACGGTATGATCCTGATAATACTGGGCTTCCCGCGCCGAAATGTAGTCGGTATCCTCAGCGATCAACTGATGTTCCAGCAACCCATGGAAGTAATCGGCAACGATCAGGGACTTGGTGTGATCCGGGTTTTCATAGGCAATTCGGGTCAGTTCATAGGTTTGCTTGGCATTCAGGGCCCGAACAATCTGTTGGTGCGTTCCCGGTTCACCAGTCATCAGGACATGAAAGTGGTCGGCAATCAGCGGCATATCCATCGTTAGCGTCATGCCGGCGACGCGCGGATGGTTCAGCAGCGGTAAAATCCGGGAAGCCAGCAAATTAATCAGCGGTTCGGCCAACGAATTCAAGAACCGGTTCGGATCAATTCGGATGGTCACCAACACCTGATGAGCCGAGTGGGTAACCTGCCGCTGACTGGAAATCGTCAGGTATTTACTAACCGCGTATCCAAATCCCAGCGGACTGCGAACCACGTACTGGGTGGCGTCGTACAGCCGATAGTCCCGATAAAACGTCACGCCCTGATAATCGTCCTTGCCGCCCACCGGTGCCGGGCCGCTTTTCTGCTTCTTGGGAAATGCCTCCACAAAGTGCTGAACGGCCAGGTATTCCTGCTGGGAAAGCGTGCTGGTGATGGTGATCGCTTCGATTTCAAAGCGCAGCTGTTTCATCGGGTAGGTGATTTGACGGCGGTTAAACAGATCATCCATTTTCGCCTGATACTTCTGATTCAGTTCTTGATACGTGTCCGTCCGGTAAGCATTCGGGCTAAACACCTCATCGGCAATTGACAAACTGGCCACTCCTTTTCGTTGATAATAGGGTCAATTTTAAGTTCAAATTGCCACGGTGTCAAACTCGAATTACTTTTGGTGGCAACGTTGACAATTCCCGTTTTCAATGGTATACTGTAAGCATATTAACAAATCGAGTTAGTTAATGAATCTTCGCTCTCAGTTCTTAATTACTGGGAGCAATTTTTTTGCAAAAAATGCGTGATTTCTAGCATAAACGGGCCTGGTCCAAATATCTTGAATGAGATATCTGAATCAGGCCCGTTGTGCATCAAAACCACTTATCGTCGTACTTCTAACGTTTTTGCTCAACCGTTATTTCCGCGATACTAATCCATCATTCCTGATGATCATTGGCATCGTCTGAAGACTGGGACTTGGGGGCATCGTTTGACTGGTTCTTACCGTCATCTTTTGGCTCGTATCGCTGCGCCTTTTGAGCGAGTTTCTTCTGGCGGATCGCCGCCTTGGCCTCCCTGCGTTGCGCCTTATGCTCGGCCTTCTGCTGGCGTTCACGAATCTTCAGTTCCTGCTTGGCCGCCTCACGTTTAGCCTTCGCCTGGCGTTCAATATTTTCAGCGGCAACCTTTGCGGCTTCCTTATCGGACTCCAATTGACGGCGGCGCTGTTTGTCAGCCAGTTCGGCGGCATCTTCAGCAGCCTCCTGCTGGCGCTCCTTCTCCTTAGCCGCGAGTTTGGCAGCCTGTTTAGCCGCATCCTGATCACGTTCGGCCTGCTTTTCTGCCTGGCGAGCGGCTTCTTTGGCGGCTTCACGCTGTTGGTCACGTTCTTCTTTGGCCCGCTCCTGATCGGATTGCCGACTCTTGGTTTGCCGTTCAAATTCATCCCACTGTGCCCGCCGCAACTCACGAATTGCTTCAGCGTTCACCTGACCATTGCCAAGGGTCGCAGTCGCCTTGGTGCCATTTCCAGACCCAATCGGCTGATCCAACCACTGCATCCACCCCAGCGGCTTGACTGGTTGAACCGCACTCGGCGTCTCGGTAGCGGTATCCGGCTTTGGCGTTTCAACAATCTGGCGAAATTGTTTCATCCGGTCGCGGGGCAGCCGTAAGTATTGCTGCCGCTGCTCGGTAGTTAATTGCGCGACGTCGTACATTTGTTGGCGATCCCGACTGCTCAAAAGCATGTACACCAACGGATACGGGAGGTAGAACCAAAGAACAACCTCCGGGAAGAAGTACGCCAAAACGATGAGTACCCCGTTGACGCCGACGTAAATGAGGTCGTGCTGCCCAAATATTTTCCGGTACACCTGCCGCATTTTCGACGTGTCGGTGTACTGAAAATGCGTCACTGACCGGGCCAGCAACCTGAACAGCATCCCGGTAACCCCCACTAAAAGTCCGTAGGCGATCACCGTAATGTTGGTGGTATTTTCAGCCATCATATTTGTGGCTAATGGCGTTAACGAGAGTGGAATCAAAAACAAAAAATCATAGAGCATGATTCGATAACTCATATCATCGATTTCATTAAACAACGTTGCGTGCTGGTACCACATATTTGCCACGAAGGCGAAACTGATGACGTAGATGCCGATTTCCTTACCCAAGTTCAGGTATTCATGCAGGTTATCCCTGAGCACAGGCGTTAAATCCAACACCATGATGGTCAAGATGATGGCAATGACCGCATCACTAAAAGCGTCTAAGCGCACCTTTAACTTTTTCATTCCGATTCCCCCACGAGCCAAGTGCCCCGAAGCTGCCTAACGCTTCGTTACCTCCATTAATTGGCGGCACTCGCTCACCTATTTTTCACAAATCTCGGTTCCAATTCCGATATTGATTTTATTTTATGCCTCAATGGTTAAATTTGCATCGATAACGTTCTTCGAATATTCGCCGCGGATATTGCGGGAACAAAAAAGGAGATCGGGCTCAAACGGTTGCTTGGCCCAATCTCCATACGAGACGTTAGGTGAATCTTACTTCGTTATTTTATAGTAAATATTGGTCAACAATGTCCTTGACCCAGGTCCGGTAAATTGGGAATTGGGTGTAACCATCAGCGTTGGCGCCTGATTTGGCGTTCTTCGTTGACGGCAATGCTTTGACGTAGTATGAGCTATCGTCAACGTTGTAGGCAAGACGGATATTATCGCCGTAGTGAACGTTTTGTGGCAATGAGTCATTGTCCAAGTTGAACTTGAACCAGATGCCAGTTGGTGAGTTGAATAGGTTATCCAAAAGGCCACCAGAAATCCGTGGAATGATGGTTGGCGTTACTTTCATGTAAACGGAGTCAAAGCCGTTTTTCTTAAGCGCAGCTGCCAAAGTAGCCGTTGGAATGACGTCATTCTTGTTGCCCTTCATAGTTGGGTCGACGTTAAACGTATCAACCGCGTTGTTCCAGTTAACGTTGGCGTTGAACAATGGTAATGAGCCATTTGTCTTCTGAACCCGCTTACCGCCGGTTGCAGAATTTGTCCCGTTAATGTTGAACGTGCTGTCGATCGTCGTTTGGCTTGAGCCAACTGAAACAGTGGCCGACGTGCTGGATGCCGTTGCCGCGATCGTGGTGTTCGTGTTACCACCAGCAGCAAGCGCAGCCTCATTCGATGCAGCAACTGCCCGGTATGATGCGGCTTGGGCGGCAGCCTTTTGAGCGGCTTTCTTGGCGCTCGCCTTAGCGGCCTTGGCTTTAGCATCCTTGACTGCGGTCGTCTTTGCATGACTAGCAGAAACCGTTGTTGGCTGACTTGCAAATGCAATGCCGGACAACCCAAGAACGGCGGCGCTGAGCAGTGTGACTTTCTTTAAAATATTGGTCATAAGTATTCCCCTCCAAATTTAATATGATGAATTCCCCTAACGAATTAATTATAACCTAAATGACTTCCAAATTAAAAGACACCCTCGCGAAAAGGTGTCTTTTAATTTGGAAGTCATTTAGGTTATATATGATCTATCTAAATTGATCTCGTTAGCTAATACTAATCTTAAACCATGTATTGGTCGATAAGATCCTTGATCCATTGATAGTAAACAGGAATTTGTACATAACCGTCAGCATTAGCATTTGATGTCGTCTTAGTAGATGGCAATCCCTTTACGTAGTATGATGAATCATCAACCGTGTATGCAAGGCGGATGTTGTCACCGTACTTAACGTTTTGTGGCAAGGCATCTTGATCCAAGGTAAACTTCATGTAGAGACCAGTAATTGAATCAAGATTGTCAACAATCCCACCAGCAAGACGTGGCAAAACTGTTATTGAGGCCTTCATGTACATAGTGTCAAAGCCGTTCTTCTTCAAAGCTGCTGCTAAAGTGGCTGCAGGGATCGTGTCCTTGTTGTTACCCTTTACAGATGCGTCAGTATTGAAGGTGTTAACAGCGTTACTCCAAGTGACATTTCCGTTTAATAATGGAAATGAGCCGTTTTCCTTTTGAACGCGTTTGCCGCCAGTTGCTGAATTATAAGCTTCAATGTTAAAAGTACTATCAATAGTCGTTTGGCTGTTACCAACTGAAACATAAGGTGTTGAGCTGGATACAGTTGCGGCTGCTGAAGTTGTGGTTGAAGTTCCCCCATTAGCTAAAGCGGCTTCGTTTGATGCAGCTGCAGCGCGATTTGATGCAGCTGCAGCGGCTGCGGCAGCGGTTGCTGCGGCAGTTGCCTTAGTTGACTTCTTAGCAGTCTTCTTTGAAGCCTTTTTAGTGGTCTTCTTGGTTGACTTCTTAACAGTCTTTTTAACAGCCTTCTTTGCGTGAGTCTTTGCAACAGCAGTTGTCTTTGCGTTAGCAGAAACAGTTGTTGGTTGGGTTGCAAATGCAACACCAGAAAGACCCAGGACGGCTGCACTTAATAATGTAACCTTCTTAAGTACGTTACTCATGAATATTCCCCTCCAAAATTAATAAAAGATTTCCTAACGGCTCTTATTATATGACATTAATGGTCAAAAACACAAAGGATAATATGATTTTTTCCAAATTGTTTTCATAATTATCCGATCTCAGTGGCACATAGTAATTGATAGCGGAAACCGATAAATGATTCCATTATATTAATACAATGCCCATTAATCATTTAGCCCATCTTACGAGCGCAGTTGATCCTCAATTTGGTTATTAAGTTCCTCTAAATCATAATGACTGAGGTCAACCCGCGTTCGCCAATATGTAAACCCAACAATGGCCAAGCCGGTTGCAATACTCAACAAACAAAAGAGTAAAATCATCAGAAGTGCCATTTAAACCATTCCTTTCCCGATCCTTACCACCAACGCCCTATTTTCCACGGCTGGTTTTCATGTCCATTTTCCGATTCTGGATCATCTGGGCCTTATCAGCTAAGGGACAGCCAACCTCGGAGCATTCGTGACAGGTTCCCTTGGAGCCCTTCTTCAAAAACCGGACGTAAAACGCGTAGCCAACCAATCCGAATAGAATCACCGCAACAATAATTGTTCCCATTTGTCATCACTCCTTAACTTGTCTGGTCAACGATTAGGCACTAACCTTCACGCCTAAATCCTGACTTTCCCGTTTCACAAATAATCCATAAACCATGAGTCCTAACGCCAGCACAGCCACGGTCAGGCCAACCAGTGAGAAGTGCGCGGTCATCAGCTGTGAGCCTTGATAAATGATTGTCGCAACCATATAGGCCACCAGCGTCTGGTAACCGACTGCTCGTAAGGTCCAGCCAACATCGCCGAACTCCTTGTACATCGTCCCAATCGAGGCGAAGCACGGCGCGCACAGCAGGTTAAATGCCAAGAACGCGTACCCCGCCATTGGTGAGTATGCAGCCCGCAGCGAGCTGACAAAGTCGGCGTTGCTGCCACCGAAAGTAATGTGCAGGGTGCCAACGCAGTTTTCCTTGGCAATCAACCCTGCCAACACCGCCACCGTGGCGTGCCAGTCGCCGAAGCCCAGCGGCGCAAAGATCGGGGCGATAAATGACCCCAAAGCCTGCAAAATACTATGGTTCTGGTCAACCATCTGGAGTTTGAAATTAAAGCTTTCCAGGAACCAAATGGCCACGCATGACATGAAGATGATCGTCCCGGCTTTCATGACGAAGGCCTGGGCCCGATACCAGACACTCTGCAGGGTGTTGGACAATTTTGGAAAATGGTAGGCTGGCAGCTCCATGACAAATGGTGACGGTGCGCCGGCAAATACCTTGGTCTTCTTTAAGAAGATCCCGGAACCCACGACCGCCATCATGCCCAAGAAATAGGCCGATGGGGCCACCCAGGAATTGTGGGGAAAGAACGTCCCACTAATTAACGCGATCACGGTGAGTTTTGCGGAGCACGGCATAAACGTCGTTAACATGATCGTCATCCGGCGGTCCTTTTCGCTTTCGATCGTCCGGGTTGCCATAATCCCGGGAACCCCGCAGCCGGTCGCAATTAACATCGGGATAAATGACTTGCCGGAAAGGTTAAACCGATGAAAGATCCGGTCCATCACAAAGGCAATTCGCGCCATGTAGCCGCAGTCTTCCAAGATTCCCAAGCACAGAAACAGCATCATCACCTGGGGCAGAAAGCCTAAGACCGACCCAATGCCGCCGATAATGCCGTTGACGATGAGCCCTTTGAGCCAGGCGGCAACGTTCAGTGAGTTCAAGAGACTCGTTGCCGCGTTTGGAATCCACGTGCCAAACAGCGTGTCGTTGACCCAATCACTGCCAATGGTTCCGATCGTTTGAATCGATAAGTAGTAGACAACCCACATCACCATTACGAAGATTGGCAGGGCTAACCAGCGGTTGGTGACCAGCCGATCAACCCGGTCACTCATCGACATCGTGAAGTCCTCGGTATCGACCACCGCCATTTCGATAATCTTGGCAATCAAGTCGTACCGGGCGTTGACGACGATGCTGTCGCTGGGATCATCAAAGATCTTTTCGGTGTCCTTAATGATGCCTTCAATCTCATCGCGTTGCTGATCAGTTAATTGCAGGGTCTTGGTGACGGCTTCATCGCGTTCAAACACCTTGATGGCGTACCACCGCAGCTCGTTTTCCGGGAGGATATCCTTCAGTTGATCGGAAATCATCGATAACGCTGATTCAAGGCGGCTATCGTACTCGGGATACGCGTACTTGTGATCCTCGGCCGTGCGATCCTGAATCTTGTCGGTGAGTTCATCAAGGTTTTCGTGCTTAAGCGCGCTGACGCTGACAACCGGGACGTCTAATATGTATGCTAATTTTTCCAAATTAATCCGGCGATGGTGCTGCTTCTTTAGAATATCCATCATATTGAGGATCAGCAGCAAAGGAATGCCGGTCTCCATCAATTGCAAGGTTAAATAGAGGTTGCGTTCCAGATTAGTAGCGTCAACCACGTCCAAAATTTGGTCCGGCAACTCGTCGAGCAGGTACTTACGCGTCACCATTTCTTCGGAACTGTATGGAGACAACGAATAGATGCCCGGCAGATCCTGCACAATCATGGCTTTATTCTGCTTCAGCTGGCCACTCTTACGCTCAACGGTCACGCCGGGCCAATTGCCAATATGCTGATTGGACCCTGTCAGGGCATTAAATAAGGTGGTTTTACCGCTGTTGGGGTTGCCAACAAGTGCCAATTGTGAAAGTTGCATTACGATACCTCCTCTATTAGGACGCAGCTGGCGTCACGTTTTCTCAAGCTCAGCTTGTATCCGCGAACCATCAGCTCAATCGGGTCACCTAGGGGCGCAATCTGGTAAACCTTGATCATGGTGTTATTAGTCAACCCCATGTCAAGCAACCGGCGACGCAGGGCCCGATCCCCGACCATTTTGCGGACAATCCCGGATTTGCCAACCGTCAAATCAGAAAGTGAGTGGAGTTTTTCGCCGGCGGATTCGGTCATGCTGCGAACAACAATCCGTTCGGCAACGTCTAAGCTAATGGCTAATCGCTGGCCCTGAAAATAAATCATCATCCCACTTGAATCGGTTGCTAGTGAAATAACCGTCAATCTTTTGCCGGCAATCATTCCCATTTCGGATAATCGGCGAACAATGCCCTTATCGCCTAAAACATTCATGATCACGTAATCGCCGCGGCGCTTGGTGTCAGCAAGTGATTCCATCATTATCACCTTCTTAGTTTATACTTTTGGAATATTAAATTATGTAAATTAATAACCGTTTAGGCTTGCCAAATACATTGTCCTGGCATATATTAATAACCAAATCTTACGGTCATTTCATGAAAATGTCAATACGGTAAGAAAAAGATTAGTTTGTTCTCATTATTTAGTGATAACGGTTACAAAGTGACATCAATTTGTAACTTACAAGATTTCTCAAAACGGTTGATATTTAACCAGACATCCCCTATACTCTTTGGTAAGCAAGCTTCTCGGTACGAAGCTGTGGTTAAGTATTAGTCATTTTATTCGTAAGTCTACGAGTGCAGCGGGACTTAAAATTAAAATACTGCACGACAAAGTAGTTGGCTGACATGGGCCAGCTGCTTTTTTTCTGGCCAAAAATTAGGGAAGTCCCTCATAATGATTTTGCAAAAACGTGCGCCCCAAGAGCCAACCATCGCGATGGCACTTAGGACGCACGTTTAGAATTTGGTGAAATTTTCCCGATACCTACACTTATCAATCTTACTTTCCCGCATCGGCCGCCAGCGCCTTCTTACGGGACCCCAGGTAACGAACCAGCACAACCAGCAGGGCAACCGCCGAAATGGCCGTTGCCATCCAGAAAACGTTATAAAACGCGTGCACAAAATTCTCACCGTCGGCCGGCGTGATTCGGGTCACCCCGGGAAGCTGGAAGAACAGCATCGATGACGCGAAGCTAATGCCGATGGTCATCCCCAGCGTCCGGGCAAACGAGTTAAATGATCCGGCAATTCCTGAGAGACTCTTATCAACCATTCCCATGGTCAGCGCGTTATTTGGCGACAGGAAGATTGCCATCCCCATCCCGTTGAGGATGATCGGCGGAATGATCTTGACCATATCCAGGCCGGCCGGGAAAAAGGCGTAGCCGATCTGAGAGATCATCAAGATAACCAGCCCAATAACGGTCATCAACTCCCGGTTAATTCGGTCTGCCAGGACCCCGGCAAACGGCGTGGTCACCAGCATTGCCACCGACTGCAGCATGATAACCAGCCCGCTGGCAAACGGACTCATTTCGTTGTAGCTCTGCAGATAGAATGGCAAGAGAATGTTGGAAACGGCATTCACCAGCATTACTAACATCAGCGCAAATATCGACGTCATGAAACCGCGATTTCGCAGCACTTCCGGCGCAATCCACGGCAGGTTGGCCTTGTCATCCTGAATGAAGGAGTAAATGGTGATTGCCCCGCCAACAAGGAAGAAGCCCAACCCAATCAGTAATTTTGACCGGCCGCTTTGGAAGAACGATCCGCTGAGGAAGAAGAGGATGATCCCCAAAGTAAAGAGGTTCTGGCCGGTCCAGTTGGCGCCTCTGGTCACTTCACGAACGTGGGCCCAGAACTCCTTTGGCACCGGCAGAAACTTGAAGCCCAGCCAGAGCACCAGAATGCCCAGAGGAATATTGATCCAGTAAATCCAGCGCCAACTGGACAGCGAAATGATGAGCCCGCCAATTCCGGGCCCGGAAATCGAACCAACCGAGATGAACATTGAAATCATCGCCAGCGCCTCGGCCCGCTTCTTATCGGGGAAGTACTGGGTGACAATCCCCATCGAATTGGCCATAATCATGGCCGACCCAATGGCTTGAATAACCCGGCCGAATAAAATAACGATGTAATCCGGGGCAAAGCCAGTGATAGCTGACCCAATTAAAAAGGCAATTCCCCCGGCTAAGAAGACGACATTTTTCGATAAGATATCGCCGATGTGCCCAAACATGACCAACAAAATGGCAGTGGTGATCAGCCCAATTTGAACGATCCAGGTGGCCATACTGCTCGAAATAGCCATCGAAATTGCAATCTTAGGAATTGCTAAGTTCGTGCTTGACCCTGACAGGGACGTTAAAAACGAAAACATCCCGAGGACGATGATAATTGATAGATTTTTCCCACGACTTTCAGCCATAGCGTTTCCTCCTTACTTTTCAACTTTATTTATAACACTGCCCCGCTGAAAAATAAGAAATAACGCTTTAGGAGTTTGCACCGGTCGCTGTTATCAACCTTTAATTGTCAAGGAACCCATTGCCGCTACCCGGTTTAATGCAGCCCTTTCTTGTGCCGCTTATAGTCATGGATAATTCGTAACGCCCGTTTACGGGTCTTGATGTTGGGGCTCTTCATCCGCCGGCGGGCACTTGCTAAATCTTGCTTTTCCATTTGAATCAACCTCAATCCTTCATTATTAGAAATTAGTTACTTTTTCTAAATAGTAACGATTACGATTTATAATTATGCGGAAAATGCGGCCGCCTGTCAAGACCGTTTTGCAGATTGACTATCTGTAAACTAAAAAATCGCCCAGCACCAACCTTCGTTGGCCCAGACAATTCTTGGGAGAAAACAAGATTTCAACAAATGCGAGCAAGCCCGCCGGTTCACCGATCACCACTTCAACCAGTTAGGATTATCGTGCCCCTTGACAACCCAAATATACCCGCGGTTCTGTGATAAATAAGGCGCCTTGGCAACCCAGCCAAAATCTGTAGAATTCCAGATGGTCACCTTGGAATCAGTGACCAGGACCAGCTTTTGGATGGTTTTTGACGTTGCCGGGTTGACCTGATAAACCATGACAGGGCGCTTAACGTGAACGACTCGGGGCTTATACCAATAGGACGAATAATAACCGGGCAATCCACTGGCATGTGACGGGCTGACAGTAACCAGTCCGGCCGACAGAAGAAGCCCGACAGTGACAAGAAACAGTAACTTCCGAAACATCTCACATCACCCCCTACTTCGATTCACCTTCATAGTAGCGCGGCAATTGCACGATTATGTAAAGGGGGTGTAAAAATTGTGTAAAAGTATTTTTGCCTCAAATTACCCCCAAAAAAGGCGTTCTCAAGCGGATAGAATCTGCCTGAAAACACCTGCATTCTTGTTAAAAATTGATCGCAATTAATAGTAGACATGGACGTATTTTGAATTACCACTAACGTAGCCGCCGGCAACCCGGTAACGCAACGTGCCCCGCTGGTTGAAGTCATGACCGCGGGAATAGTCGGAGTGGTGAACTTTCAGAACGGTCCCCTTCTTAAAGTGTCGATTGCGGTTAGTCAGGTTAACGGTTGCGTACCGGTTAACACTGGTTTTCGCCCGCACCTTAGTCACTTGCGCGTGCCTTCCCATATTAACTAACTTGCGGTTGGCAGTGACGTACTTGCCATTGCTTAAAATGAAACGGGTGGTCAGGTTATGTTTCATGATCCCTTTCACCTTCAAAACGGTGCCCTGTTTGTAAGTGGTGAGTTTTCCGGTCAAGTCTTCCCGCTTGTAAGCATGAACGCCCTTTGGTGAGATCACCGTAATTTGTGTGTGTTTGGTTGCGTAGTAAACTGGACTGACATATTTCCGGCTGGTGGTGATGTAGCCTGTCATGCCGGCCGTCTTGGACTGATGATTGACATCGGTCACTTGATAACGCAGCTTGCCGGTGATTGACCGAGCATAGCCGGTGATTACAAACATTGGCCGGTAGATCCGTGGCTTGTTAGCGTACCACCGCTGCCGGTTGGCCTTGGTGAAACTGGTGTTGCGATACAGGCCAATCTTCTTAATGGCGTAGACCGCACTCCCTTTCACCCCAGCGTAGTTTGGTAACTGCGGGCCGGGCTGACTTGGTGGCGTTGGTTGACTTGGCGTGACCGCCGAGCTGGAACTGCTGGCCGAACTGCTGCTTGCCGGTGGGGTGACTGAAGGAGGATTACCCCCCGGGGTTACCGGTACGGTAGCTTTCTTAACGGTTAATTTGAGTGTTTCCGTCATGTTGCCGTTCTTATAGGTAACGGTATAGACACCCGGTGTCTTGTGAAGGGTCGATAAATCTTTGACGGGATTGCCCTTCTCGTCGGTCGCAGTGACCGTGATATCTTTAAAATCAACCGGTTTTCCTGCCGCATCGGTGGCGCTGGCGAAGTCGTCAATTGGATGCCAGAGTTGACCCGCCGTAATGGTCTGAGAAGGCTGCTTAAGCTTCAGACTCGTTTGGTCTTTGGCAACGTCAATCGTCATTGTGGCCGTCTTTGTCACGCCGCTGAGGAGCGGATCAGTTGTAAACGTGACGGTGTATTGACCTGGGTTTTGGGTTAACTGATCGAGTGGAATAATCTCGCCTTTAGAATCTGTAATCGTATAGTGAATATTTTCTGAAGGAATATTTGTACCATCAGAATTAATTGCTTGTTTAATCTCACTTCGAACATCCGCATCAGTAATTACTTGATCTTGATCGAAGTGTTTTTTTGGCGTGACAGTTAGAGCCGCTTGATCCTGTTTGATGATGAGCGTAAACGGTTTGTGAACGTCGCCGTTTATATAGTTGAAATGATACTCACCTGGTGCTCGTTTCGAAATTTCATTAGCAATCGTTTCCTTATCAACCCGTTGGCCATTTTCATCGACAAATACATTTTGAGCGTTATCGTACGTATCAGTTTTGTCCTTAGTATCCGTACTTGACGCCAGATCAATCACACTCCATGGATCCCATTTTTGCCCCTCATAAACGGTGGCATCATTAGTCCCATTCTTAAATGTGAGGTCAAAGTTACGTTTCCAAACGTACGTTGCAGAAGTCAGCGGTCCTGTGAGATCTATGATCGGATTCTTAATGAACTCGCTGTGTGAGATCGGATCACCAGTCCACTGAGGATTTTCAGGCGTCCCACTACCAACAGCAACCCATTGGTGACCAGTATCCGGTAACGAAGCAAGAAAACTAGCTGTGATATGACTGCTCAACGTAATTTGAGATAATTTTGTATCGTACAAAAACACTCTAGCCAGGCCATGTCGCTCAGCCGCAGCAGTGTCAAAATGATCCAATCGGAGTGTCGTCAACCCTTCATTACCAAAAAACATTGTGTCCATATTGGTGCTGTTCGATGTATAAAATTGGGAAAGGTCTAAATCTGTAAGTGAACTATCCCAAGTAAACATCCCAAATAAACTACTAGCCCCAGATACATCAATATTGCGAATTCCTTCAATATTTCGTAAATTCTGTAAATTACTGAAGAAAAAGGCGGGCCCGTGTCCCGTTAATCTAATCTGATATGGAATATCAAACCCCGTGACTGTTGAATCTTGATACCAAGGCGCCGTTTCATATGCATTTTCACTGTATTCACCGGCGCTAGTAAACATACAGACGCCGTTCTTAAATGTCCATGAAATCGTCCCAATCGTCCCACTATCACCGTCCGTGATCTTGGGACTGGCCGCCGTCATTTTCGTCATCTGACTTGTCCCAGCTGGACTGTCACTGGCTGCACTAGCGACAACGGCTTTCGAATCCATTGGCACCATCATCATTCCCGTAAGAACTAGCGAACTTATCAACAATCGCTTACTCAAGCTACATCTAAGTGTCTTCATGACGCATCTCCCCTAACCAATCCTCGAAATTCAAATTCTTCCCAATTTCATTGTAGCGAATAATAGTAGCGCTTCCATTAAATTGACGAGAGAATTGATTAATAGCCTGATTAATAATTGGCACATATTTGGTGAAAATATAAATATTTTAATATCAATATTATTTTTACCGTTAACTAAAGCGGCCTTAAAACGGAATTACATTTTTACACGCTAGTTAATCGATAAGTTAAGCGAGCTTCTAAAACCCACAAAAAGCCCCAGCATTGTGCCGGAGCCTTCGTTGATGCAGAATTCACATCAGTTTATCTATTTAACTTTCTTCCTGTTCGCCGCTCCCGGGACTTTCCTGGCCCTTCTTAACGGTGTAGGACTTTGCGCCAGTCCCAGCTAAACTACCACCCTGAGCAATCAGGTATTCTGGTCGAATTGGTTTGTCTTCCAGGAAGTCCTCTAGAATTTCACGGGTACCGGCAGCGTATCGCGCCTGAGCCGATAACGTCGTTCCCGACATATGCGGGGTCATCGCTTCATTTGGCATTGTCCGCCACGGGTGATCCTTCGGCGCTGGTTGAGGGTACCAAACGTCTCCGGAGTAGCCGCCCAGCTGGCCTGAGTTCAACGCCCGAACAATCGCATCCCGGTCAACTTCTTCACCCCGACTGTTGTTGACGATGTAGGCGCCGCGTTTCATGGTGGCAATCACATCGTCGTTGAACAGATGATAAGTCTGGGCGTGCAGCGGTGCAGCCAAAACAACCGCGTCGACAACCTTTACAAGGTCATGAACATCTGGATAGTAGGTCAAGCCAAGTTCCTTTTCGACCTCGGCGGGTAATTGATGCCGCTGATTGTAGACTAATTTTACGCCAAATGGTTTCAACCGCTCCAAGACGGCGCGGCCAATTCGCCCAGCACCAATCACGCCAACGGTCATTCCTTCAAGGTCATACGCTCTGGATGCCGCGTCGGCAATGTTCCAACCGCCGTCACGAACAATATCATGAGCGGGAATGAAGTTGCGTACCAAAGCCAACAGCTGCATCACTTCAGCCTCGGCCACGCTAATACTGTTACTATAGGTCACTTCAGCAACCGTAATGTTGTGCTCGTTGGCCGCGTTCAGGTCAACGTGATCGGACCCAATCCCGGCCGTGATTGCCAGCTTCAGATTCTTGGCCTTTTCAATTAAGTCGGCGGTCAGATAGGCCGGCCAGAACGGTTGGGAAATGACAACGTCAGCGGTTGGCAGTTCCTTTTCGAATACCGAATTTGGCCCTTCCTTGTCGGACGTTACCACAAACTCAACGCCCTTTGAATCCAAGTATTTCTTCAGCCCTAAGGCCCCGGAAACACTTCCTAATAACTCACCGGGCTTGAAATCGATTCCTTCGGGGGTCGGCACCGTCGAGCCGTCCGGATAGTTGGTAATCTTAGGAATGTCGTCGCGGACATACTTCGGTGGAAATCCATCGATGGGATCTGGATATAAAACGGCTAATACTTTGGTCATAACAATCGATCCTTTCCGTTAGCAAATCGACCCATTACTCCTTAACACAGAAAGTTTATCATATTAGTAAGCGTTTACAACTAAGATGACGTTTCTTTTTTTAGACCGGTCAAATCACTTTGTCCCAACCCTGATCAGCCGTATACTCTGGGTAAAGACCGTCACGCATTTCAGAATTGGAGGAACCTAACATGCCACTCATGCGAATCGATGTCATTAAGGGTCATGACGACGCCTACCTGAAGAAAATGCTCGACATTGCCTACGAAGTTCAGCTGGCCACTTTCCACACGCCCCAGGGAGACCGCTACCAAATTCTCACCCAGCATGAACCGGTCGAAATGCAAATTCTCGATACCGGCCTGGGAATCAAGCGTACTCAGGACGTGATCTTCTTTAACTTGGTCACCCGTCCCCGAACCACCAAGGACAAGCAGGCGTTCTACCAGCAGTTAGCCACCCGGCTTCACGACGAGCTGGGCATTTCCAAGGAAGATGTCATTGTGAGTCTGGTGCCAAATAACGACGATGACTGGAGCTTTAGCAATGGCGAAGCACAGTTTTTAACCGGTAAACTATAAGTCCCTTACAATAGGAACAAAAAGAACCCGCTACCGATTTTTTTCGGCAGCGGGCTTTTCATATTTCAAGCACTTATTGATTTGAGTCACGCATCACACAGTTATCATACAGCCACTGCATTAATTCGTCACCGTCGGCGGTATCGTAATAGCGCGTCAGTAACCGATTAAAGGCTGCCACCTGACTATCTGCCACCATCACTAATCCGACACCAGCCTGAACCATCAGGTAGTTCGCGAACAGAAAGGCGGTGCGCTTATTGCCGCTCCAATATAACCGGTGGCCAGCGACGTAAAGGATCATTCGCAATGCTTTGGCGGTCGAGGTTTGCGGTGCCGTGAGGATTTGCTGAATATCCGCCCGGGTCTGTTCTTCGTCCGGAATTGGCGGCACGTAGTGGGTTCCACTGATTTTAACCGTGCCGGTTCGCAACGTTCCCCCTGCCATGGATTCGCCCTTAACAACCCGGGCGTTAATTGCATTGAGCACCGTCAACGATGCCGGTCGATCATTGCGAATGACGAGTTCAACGGCGCTCTGCAGACGACGAATAATCTGCATATCATCATTTGTAAGGCCATAAACGTCGGAGCCCAAAATAATCGTTTCAGTTTCGTGAAGCGTCGCCTGATCGTTCTCAAACCGGGATAGCGCGTAAACCAGTTGAATCATTTCTTTAATTGCCAGTTTCTGATTGGCAAGGTGGTCGATTGTCATTTTATCTGGAAACATCGTGTTTACGCCCCATTTCAATTGTGAATTCAAAAGTCCATTATCGATGATAAATGAATTTCGCTTGAAAGGCCATCTTTAGCGCCAAAATTTGAAAATAATTATTAATCTCCTGAGAATAGCCCGTAACCATCCCCCCATAATTAGAGTGGGGCACCGTTTCGATTAGCAATTCCAGGGCGGTTATGTAACCGGCACCATCGCAGCAGATTTGTCATATATAATGTTACAAAGTTGTTACAAATGACACGTTAAAATTGTCGGCTAAACTTCTTAAGATTCTCTAAAGGCCGCCATATTGCCAAATATCCCATTCCCAATGACCATCTCAATTGAGAAAACTGTAACAAGGCTGTTACAACCGGACGGCCAAAAAATGGTATGGTATAGGTGTCTTAACAAAGTCTTAAGAATTCGGGGGAGATGATTTTTGATGAGTCTTAAAAAACAAGTAGCATTAGGGTTATTCTCAATGGCCAGCGTCTTCACACTTAGTCAAGTCGCTGCAAATGCCGATACTAAAGTAACTGTTAAATCTGGCGACACACTTTACAAGATCGCCACTAAATATAAAACCACGGTTGGCCAGCTCGCCAAGGCGAACCACTTAAAGGATGCCAACACCATCGTCGCCGGAACCAAGTTAACGATTCCCGGCAAAGTCAGCACCACATCATCAAATTCAGCTAACAAGAAGTATAAAACTGGGAAAGCCTACACGGCACAAAAGAAACAAACAACCAGTACATATGTCAGCTCGGGTGCAAATAAGCAAACCAGCACCGCGAAGTCACTTAGCAAGGTTCGTACAAGTTCTGCTTCGACGACAAAGTCCACTAAAGCTGCCACAACTACTGGATTAAAAGCAAACGCAACTTCCAAGACCACGGCGATCACCGGTGACACCATCAGTGGCGTCACAACTTTGGCCCAGAAATTGACCACGCAGAACATTCCTTACCAATGGGGCGGCACAACCACAAGTGGTTTTGACTGTTCTGGATTTGTTCAGTACGTCTACAAGCAAAACGGCGTTTCGTTACCGCGGACGGCCGAAGCTCAAGCTGAAGCAACCACCAACGAATCCGTTTCCGATGCCCAACCGGGAGACCTTCTCTTCTGGGGCAGCAAGGGCGGCGTTTATCACAGTGCCATTTACCTTGGCAACAATCAATACGCTAACGCCCCTGAACCAGGCAAAACGGTTCAGGTTCAAACGATTTCCCAGTACTTCGCACCAAGCTTTGCGGGGTCTGTGGATTAACCTAATAATCATTACGAGATCGGGACAAAGTAAGCCGCCCCGATCTCTTTTTAATTTTTTGAATGTCTAAATACCCCATCATAAAAAATCGCAAGAAAGGGCTTGATAACGGTGAAGATTGAAGACCTCCAGGCATTTATCCTGGTTTATCAGTATCGGAATATTTCCAAGGCCGCCGCTAAGGTAAACCTCTCCCAGCCGGAACTTTCACGCCGCTTGCGCGCGATGGAAGATGAACTTAACATTGCGTTAATGAATACAACCAATCGCCGAAAGCTCGTCATCACGCCGGCCGGAACCCAGTTTTATCACCACGCGATTGAAGTCGTTTCAAGTTATCAAAGATCCCTGACTGATCTGGCCAACGAGCGGCCAAGTTCCACCAAGCCATTAGTGATTGGGACCGTTCCGATTGCCGGGCAATACAATATCGCCCAGATTATCGCGGCGTATAATAACCACCACCCGCAGTTTCAAATTCGGCTTATTGAAGACCAGGGAGACGCAATTGTCGCCGATCTCACGGCGGGGAAAATCGACGCCGCAATTCTTCGAGACACCCAAACCACCAGCTTGTCGGCCCTCGAATACCAGAAGACCACCCTCCTGACAGACGACTTACAAGTCATCCTCGCCAAAGATCACGCACTGGCGGGCAAACCAAGTCTGTCGATTCATGACCTCCAAAACGCCCAGATCATGACGCTGCCCAAGGGGTCCGGCGTTTATGAGCCAGTCATCCAACTATTCAACGAAGCCCACCTCAAGCCCAACGTTTATTTTCAAAGTGCCCACATTGAAACACTCACAAGTATGTTGAAACATTCAGCCAGCGTCACCTTTCTCTTTAAACAATCCGCCCAACCCTTCATGACTGATCAGTTGGTAATGAAGCCGCTGGTTCCGCCAGTCACCAGCCGCCTTGAGTTTGTGTACCCTCTCCGGGCTGGAAATCAGCTGTTGCTGAGCATTTTGCACCAATTGATGACAAGCGACCGGCAAAAAAAGTAGCCCTTCAAATTGAAGCGCTACTTTTTTGATATTTCAATCGAGTGGTCGGCCGCTAATCACCCTGCCAGCGCCCACTTATCTGGTTGGCAATTCCAAACGCATCCAAGACCTTCATTGACTGGTGATTGATGAGATCCTGAATGGTTTGGGGATGATTATAGAACGCCGGGATAGGCGGAATGATCTGCGCCCCAATTTTGGCAAGCTTGGTAAGGTTTTCTAAATGAATCACGCTAAGCGGGGATTCCCTTGGCACGATCACTAATTTACGCTGTTCCTTAATTGTCACGTCAGCCGCCCGGCCAATGAGGTTGTCGGCCAAACCGTAAGCAATTCCCGCGACGGTTTTCATGCTTGCGGGCACGATCACCATCCCATCGGCCAGAAACGAGCCGCTTGCAATCTGAGCCCCCTGGTCATTGATATGGTAAGTAACGTCAGCCATCGCTTCCACATCAGCTAATGAAAGATCCGTTTCAAGTGCCAAATTCTTTTTTGCCCAGCTGCTCATCACCAAATGGGTTTCAACGTCAGGAAACGACCGCAACTTTTGCAATAGATCAATTGCGTAGATCGTTCCAGAAGCCCCCGTAATGCCAACAATAATGCGTTTCATCCAGTTATCACCTCAATGCTATTCCAAATATTTGCGCCAGTCGGGGACATCCATAAATCTGGCCCGTTCAAACTGCTTCTTCATATCAAACGGGACGGTGCCATCGATCACCAATTTTGAACTCATTCCGGCAAACCGAATTGACTTCGGATCATATTCCGGCCGCTCAGATGGATCCAACGGGTGATTGCGCATCCCCGAGAGAATCATGAGATCCTGATCCGCTTGAAAACGCGTGTTGATCGTCCACATCACGTCATTCATGTCGAAAATGTCCACGTCGTCGTCAACCAATACCACCGTTTTCAACTCCTTAAACGCTGAAAATGCCAGTAAGGCCGCTTGGCGCTGAATGCCCTCATCAGCCTCATTTTCTTTATGAATTTGCATGATTGTCATGAGCTTACCACCACCAGCCGGCGGATTGTACACGTTCAGGACTTTACCGGGAATTGCCCGGTTCACAAGCTGTAGAATGCTGGCTTCAGTGGGAATTCCGGCCATCGATACGTGTTCTTCGCTGGGACCAATCACGCTCTGCATAATCGGGCGTGATTTTCGGTGGGTGACCGCCGTCACTTTGATCACCTGCAAAGCGGGATTGGCATCGCCATCGTAACCCGGAAACTCCGGCATCGCTTTGCCAGTATGCGTATTAATATCTTCCTGAATTCGTTCGTGGGGCATGATGTAGCCCTCAAGAGTGTATTCGGAGCGGGCAATTGCCTTTTCGTCAACCGTCAGGCCCTTTACCAGCTGAACGGCCTGATTACGAATCCGGCCGGCAACCCCGAGCTCATTGTAGCCAAGCGGCGTTGTTGGCGGCTCAAACGTCGCCCCGATTGTAATTGCCGGGTCCAGTCCAATATTAATTGTGACCGGCATCGGCTGATTGGCCTTTTCATATTCGGCCGCAAACGCGCCAATGTGGCGGCCGCCAGGCATAATGTAGATTCCAAGCTTGTCTTTATCTTCGAGAACCATCCGGTGAATTGTCACGTCACTTTTCGACTTATCCATGTTGGATCCCAAGACAACGCCAACGGTAATGTATGGCCCAGCATCTTCGGGGGTGTTGGTTGGCGCGGCGACCAGTTTGCGAATATCAAAATTTGCCTCGTCCGCTTTATGAATCACTTCATGGGCGGGCGCGTCAGCCTCAGAAACGGTTTGGGGCCAAATCGGATCGGAAACCGCGTCATTAAGATATTGCCCCAACGTTTGATAATCGTGGTGAAAGATCTTGCCGACCCGTTTGCGGCTCGCCATTAGCCCGATTAAAACCCGGGTATCGGCAAATCCTTTGACATTGTTAAACATCATCGCCGGGCCCTCCTGAGTTGGCCGCTTCACCGTCCCGCCGGCACCGATATACCGGTAAACACCGGAAAGTTCGGCATCCGGATCAACCGCAACGTCGGTTTCATGATATTGCTTTGGGTCAGATTTAAGCTCGTTGAGAACCCTTCTCAAGTCCCATGGTTTTTCTGTCACAACTGTCATCTCCTACATAAGATGCTTTAATTGTACGACTGTTTGGGACCCAGATTCATTCATATTTGAACGATCTATTATGCAATATTCACATAATAAAGTGAAAGATAGTCGCATGACCTTCTATTACAGCAATAAAAGATCCCGCCTCAAGGGTTCAACCACTTGAAGCGGGTTCATTCATTTAATCAGTACGGATTGGTCAGCCATTCCCCGTCTATTCGGGGTGATGGTTCTGATCATAGTACGTCGGTGGGTTAATATGCGCGGGGTGCGCCGCCAGCCATTGATTAATCTGATCGGCCAAGCGATCAATCATCTCAGCGGACGCCTTAATTTGGGCTTGGGTGATCCCATCAATATGCACCCCGGCCAAAACGGTTAAACTACCGCTAACTTGGGAACTGACCGTGTCTGCAAGGCGGTCGGACAAAAAATTGTCTTTGTGGTCCCGACCGTCATGACTTGGAAATTTAACGGTTTGCCGGGGCGCGTACTGCGACTTGGTCGTCACATCGCCAACGTGCGGATGATCCCCGCCGGTCACAACAATTAAAACGTCCGGGCCAATTCGAAACAGCGCGGCCGAAATTGTATAACCAGCTTGGCTAACAGCAAAATCATGATCGGATTGCATGTGACGTCTCCCCTCGTTTTAAGATAGCTCGACCGCCATGACTAATGAAGAAACGGCCGGCCCTGTGACAGAAACAGACCAACCACCCCAACGAGCACGCAAAAGCCCAGTGCCCACCAAATCATGGTGCGATTACCCTTTCCTGACTGTTTGCGGCCAAAGGCAATTTCAATGAACGCAATCAGACCCAGGGCCAAAATCACCTTGATGGTGCTTAAAACCGGGTTGTACTGCCAAGTGTTCCACAATAAAATAACCCCACTAATAATGGCAACTAAGTAGAGCACTCTGGCGGTCATTGCCCACGGAACCATTTTTTCAACGGCCACGTTCAAGCCGACAACCACAACAATTGTTAACAATATCCAAGTAATCAAGTGAACCCATAACCACAGCATTTGATTTCCCCCTTAAATTAAGAACTATGATTTAGTCTAATGCTTTTACCGTTAAATGTGTAGTCAAAATCGCCCCGCAAAAAAACCGGCAACGTTGTCGTCACCGGTTTTTGAGTCAATCAATCCTATTTGGTTGCTTCCTGACTGGTTTCAGGCAGCGCAATGTTATGATCCTTCAAAAACTGCTTAAACGGCCGCACCAAGTGGTACGTGTGGACATCATTCGCGGTGAACCGCCGAACCCGTTTCAAGTCGTCAGCGGCCTTAATTGCCGCCTCGCCGGTGACCCGTTGTTCCTGGACAACCACAACCGGCCGCCAGCCGTACTTGGTTGGCACCACGGCGACCCGGCCAAGCTCGGGAAAGCCGTCCTGAAGCGGCGCTCCCTCGTTGGTCGTCCGTTCGGTAATTCGCCAGAAAAATTCCTGGTCAGTTTGTAATACCCGCTTGCCGCCGTCTTCTAGTCGAATATGAATGGCGCCGATAACGAGGCGTTCCTCAAGCTTCTTTGCATGTTGCTGATGACGCGTCTTGGATTTCGACGCAGGTTCTTCCTTTGCATCCACTGGTTTATCTGCCATGGTTAACATTCCTCCGTATCGATGATTATTCGTAACTTAAACTTTGAATTGGATCTAGCTTAGCGGCGGTCCCTGCCGGGGCAAGTGCTGCTAACAATGAAATTACAATTGAGATGATTAGTCCAAACAGCACGTTGCCAGTCGTGATCTGCATAATTTGATAATGAATCCCCGACTGGGCGATGTGGTTGGCGATTAACGCCAGCCCCCCGGACAGCCCAATTGCCAGGATTGACGAGAACAGCCCGATGAAGAAGGCTTCCGAGAAGAACAGATTACGAATGCTGCCACGAGAAGCGCCCAGCGCCCGCAAAATACCAATTTCCTTGGTCCGTTCAGAAACGCTGATGTACAGCACCACAATGATCATAATGGCCGATACCAACAGTGAGATGCCGGCAATCGTTGCCAACACGTTAACCGCCAAATTAATGTAAGTGTTCAGCGTGTCAACAAAGCCGCCAACGCCGGTAATAATGTACTGAGCTTTGTGCTTACTGTTCTTATAAGCCTTAATCTTGTTCTCAACCGGCTTGACGTTCTTCACGTTTCCCTTGATTTCCAAAGAGACAAAGTTCGGTTTAATGGCAATCTTCTGGGTGTTATAAAGCGACTTCATCGTTTGGTAGGTCACCGACGTCGAGCCGGTATTGGCCTTGGCCACCCCGCTGACCGTCAACGTCTTACTCAACGTCACCGGTCGCTTCTGCTTGTTCAGCGTGTTCTGGTAGAACGTGATCTTCTTGCCAATCAAATCATAAGGGTGCTTCTTATTTAACTTAGCGGCAATTTCCTTTGTAAGGAGGATTTCGCCATTCTTCGGCGTTGTCCCCTTGGTAATACTCTTCTTAAGGATGGTGGCGTTAAACGTCTGCATGAACGAGACGGCGGCCGTTTTGTGGCCCGAACGCAACTGGGTGCCGCCCTGCACGTAGTAGCCGTCTTCGACATTTTTGACGTTCTTGATTCCCTTCAGCCGGGATTTATCCTTGCTGGAAATATCAATCTTGGTCATATCCGGATCCGAGCCGCTGACATTCTTGGTAATCTGCAGGGCATTGGGATTAACCTGGGAGTAAATTTCGTGGTTGATGTAGCCCTGAACCCCGTTTCCCAATCCCAGCATGACGATCACGCTGAAAATACCGATTGCCGCGCCAATGATGATGAGAATGTTTCGTTTGAGATTATAACGCATGTTTTCCAGCGCCATTCTCAAAGTCGCCCCAAATTTCAGTGTGTGGGTCGACAACTCATTTTCGTTGCCGGCTGTATAAGGTTTCTTAATTGATTGATCTTCGCTGATCACCCCGTCGGCTAGCTGGACGATTCGGGTGCCAAAGTTGGCAACCGTCTGCGAATGGGTCACCGTGATAACCAGTTTGCCGTCAGCGGCGATCTGATCCAACAGTTCGAGGATTTCCTGGGTATTTTGACTATCCAGGGCGCCGGTTGGCTCGTCAGCGATGATAATTTCCGGATCGGACGCCAACGCCCGGGCAATCGCCACCCGCTGCTTTTGGCCGCCGGACAGCTGGTTGGGAAACTTCTTAATGTGTTCGTTCAAGCCCACCTGATCCAGTAATTCTTTGGCCCGGGCTTCCTGCTCTTTATGACTTAATGTCGTCATTTCCAGGGACACCATCACGTTTTGCAAAACGGTTAGATGGCTGATTAGGTTGAAATTTTGGAAGATAAAGCCGATTGTCTGGCGGCGATATGCGTCCAACTGCTTGTTGGTGTCGTGGCGAAGTGAGTTGCCGTTAAGAACGACATCGCCGGTGTAGCTGCTGTCAAGGCCGCCGATAATGTTCATCAACGTGGTCTTCCCGCCACCGGATTCACCGAGGATCGACACAAACTCACCCTGTTCAAATGACAGGTTAATTCCCTTTAATACCGGGAATTCCTGGCTACCCAGGTAGTAAGACTTCTTGATATCGCGTAACTCTAAATAAGCCATTAGCTCCTCCGTTTCTCTGTTCGCAAGATAAGTTGCTATACTCGATGTATTGTACCGCGAAATCAGCGATTTGCATATAGAACGGCAGAAAATATCACCCAATTGTAAAACAAGTTAACAGGGGATTCCGTGATCGCAAAAAAGAGCTCGGTTTAAAAACAGAGCTCTCATTTATGCTTATTTCCTACGCTTTCTTGAGCATCGCATCCGTAATCAACTTCACCTGGTGGTAAACCGCGGTTGGATCAAAGTAGTACATCTTATTAAACGGTAGTTGAACGACGTGGTTCGCCTTAACGGCCGGCAAACTCTTCCAGATCGGATTTGATTTCAAATCCGAGATTGCCTGCGTGTTGCTTGATTTGCCGGTGGTTGTGCTACCGAAGAACAGCCAGTCGGCCGAATATTTCTTGAGCGATTCGGTTGAGACCTGCTGGAAACCGGGACCGGCATCAATCTTTTGCATTGCTGCTGGAAGCTTGAAGCCCAGGCCTGTCGTTAGAGCTTGGCCACCACGACCCCATTTGGCGCCGTCAACGAACAGCTTACCGTTCTGCATGTCATAGATCCCAATGGTCGTCTTGCTTGGCGTAATGCCCGCCTTAGTCAACCGCTTAGCCTGCTGCTTGGTTTCAGCTTTAAACTTCGCGTTCCAGTCAGCCGCCTGCTTCTTACGATTAAGAATCTGGCCAAACTTCCTCGCCGTCTGTTCGATATTACCAGTCGACCCGTACGGAATGTAAACCACCGGGGCAATTTTTTTGAGCGCCTTCACGTCGGCTTCATTCGAGGTCACGATCATATCCGGCTTCAACTTCAAAACCGCTTCCGGCTTCATCGTCAAACCAAGATTGGTGGCGGCCTTCTTCTGGGCCTTTGTCAGGTACGGGCTAGCCAGATCCAGGGAAGTTGCCCCAACGATGTGGCCGCCAAGCGACGCCACGTCGCCGGTATAGACGTTTGTCACAATCCGCTTTGGATGCAGCGGCACCTTGACCTTACCAGCTGCGGTTTTCAAAACCCGCGTGCTTGTGGTCTTGTCATTGGAAGACTTGCTGGAGCTGCTCTGCCCACAGCCGGCCAGAAACAGAACGGCCAGCAGTGCCACGGTCATCACCTTGAGATATGTATGCATTTTTTTCATGATTAATCAAACCTTTCTGAAAATAGTAGATAGATAAAGTAGGGCATCGTGACTGCTGAAACCACCAGACCAACCGGCAGGGACGACTTGCCAAACGCGTTAGTGGCAACAAATTGAGCCAGCATCATAATGCAACAGCCCATCAGCCAACTTGCCGGCAGCCAATACCGCATGCGTTCGCCGACAAACCGTTTACAGATATTGGGCGCCATCAAGCCGACAAAACTAATTGCGCCACCAACCAGCACCGCACTGGTGGCACAGAGAATGGCAACCGCCATGAGACATCGGCGCACCCATTTAACGTTGATGCCAATTCCAAACGCGCCCCGGTCCCCCAGCGTTAACCCGTTTAGGCTGGGAATCAAAAAACTAACGGCAACTAACAATCCGAGACAAACCATTAACTGGACCAGCAGAAACTGAGTGCCAAGGTTCCAAAAGCTGCCGTTTAGCCAAACCAGCACTTTGTCAAAATCAAACTGGTTCATCTCAAGTTCCAGCATCAGGATAATCCCGTTCAAAACGGCAGTGATCGCGACCCCCGCCAACAGGGTCTTAATGGCGGAATGCTGATGACTCGCCAGCATTAGGAGACCGGCACTGAACATTGCACCGAGAAACGCCGCCACCAGCAGCCACGACGATCCCAAATGCAGGCCAATTGCCGAAGCGGTAAACATCACGATGACGACGCCCAAACTAGCGCCGGCGTTAATGCCTAAAATACTGGAATCGGCCAGCGGATTGCGGGTCAGCACCTGGAGAATCAGGCCGCTGATTGCCAGTTCACCACCGGTAATAATTGCTGCCAAGAGGCCGGGAAACCGCAACTGCCAAACGACAAAGTTGGTGGTAAAGTCCGAACTGATGCCGACAAGTGATTGCAGCACCGCCCCAACTTGCAGCTTAATGTCACCGAAAGTCAGCAGTGCCAGAAACAAGCCGATCCACAGAACCACCAGAAATATCACCGTCAGGGGCTGACAAATTTTTCGGGTCATGCGCCCACCGCCTCCTTTCTGAAGGCAACGATTATGAAGAGCACTACGCCGCCAACAATTGCGCTGAGGGCTGACAAGGGGAGCTCCACCGAGCTGATTGCGGTTTTGGCAATCAAGTCAGCTATCAGCATAAAGCCACTGCCGCAAAGCGCAACGGCAGCCAAGTTGCTTTTAAACGATCCCGGATGGACGAAGTTGACAATTTGGGGAATTCCCAGACCAATGAAGCCAATGTTGCCGGCAACCGCGACCGATGAACCGGCGGCTAACACCACCAAAACAACCGCAATGATCATGAGTCTTTTAAAGGAGACCCCCAGGCCAACCGAGGTTTTCGAGTCCAAACCCAGCAAGGTTAATTCGGTTTGAAACATTACCGCCCCGCCGAGGACAATGATCACCACAATCCCCAGAAGGAGAACCTGCTGATAATTGGCGCCGCTAAAGCCGCCAACTAGTAAGACCCGAAACTGCTGGGTCGTGTTGGTAATGAAACTAACCGCGTAGGAAATGCTGCTGATGAACCCCGAAAAGATCGTCCCGCCCAATAGTAATCGCAGCGGGTTAAATCCGTGACCGCTCATTGAAAGGCCGATCACGACCACAAAAGCCAGCAACGCGCCAACTAATGACAGCCAAAACGCATTTAGAATGGTCAGGCTAATTCCCAGCAGTTCGCCCACAATCATTGCCAAATTGGCCCCGGCATTTACGCCGATAATTGACGGATCCGCCAGCGGATTGTGGGAGACGGTTTGCAGGAGCAGCCCGGCCAATGCCAGCAGCATCCCCGTCATCGCCGCGGCCAGCGCCCGGGGCACCCGAATTTGCCAAATCACTTCACCCACAAGCTTGGTACTAGGCCGCCACAGATCACTCACAGAATACCAGCGCGTGCCGCCGAAAATGTCCAGCAGGATGGCGATCAAAACGACAGCTACCAGGGCGACACGGACAATCGTTTCTCGATGGGTCATGGTTGGGCAACCGGCAGGGGATGACAATTCGTGATCTGTGGGCAATCATTGTCGTGGGTGATGTCACCCGAAACTTTAAAGATGTTCGCCAGGGTCGTTTCTGTCAGCACGTCATCCGGACTGCCAACCGCGGCCACCCGACCGTGAATCATGCAAATGAGGTGATCGCAATATCTGGCCGCTTCGTTCAGATCATGCAGCACAATGATCACGGTCTTCTGGAAGGTCGCGTTAAGTTCATGTAATAAATCGAGAATTTCCAATTGATTGGTTAAATCAAGATATGTAGTTGGTTCATCAAGCATTAAAATGCGTGAGTTTTGAGCAAGCGTCATGGCAATTAGGGCCCGTTGTTGTTGACCGCCGGAAAGACTGGTCAGCAGCTCGTCATGTTTATCGACTAGATGGACGGCTTTGATGGCATCTTCAACGGCCTGGCGATCGGCTTTAGACAGGCGATGCATCCCCCGCTGCCGGCAATAACGGCCGTATGAGACCAATTCAAATACCGAGATCCCTTCAGGAATCACCGTTCGTTGGGGAAGCACGGCGATCTCTTGGGCCCGCTGTTTGGCACTATACTGGCTCATTTGCCTGCCATCCAACTCAACGTTGCCAGCCATTGGGGCTTCAAAGCCGTTCAGCGTGTTGAGGAGCGTTGATTTTCCACAGCCGTTTGGCCCGATTAACCCAGTCACGCACCCTTCTGGAATTTCAACGGTTTGTTGGTCAATAATGACCTTGTGCCCATAGCCAGCCGTTAGCTGGTCCGCTTTCAAAATTGCTTTCATCACATAACATCTCCTTTGTCGTAAATTTACAATAACTTGAAGATTGGAATCAATCCAAAATAAGAAGAATTCTAATCTTAAAATTAACGAACGGGAAGACCTGACAAACTCACTGTTTTGCCACATCCCCCCGTCAACGATAATGTCAGTATACGGTTAAAATATACCAGATGTCAATATCGAATTTAATACAATTAGAATATTCCTAATGATATTTCCAACTTATTTGATCAAAAAAGCGCCGCTATCCGGAGAAAATCCCCGTGATAGCGGCGCTAATTAAATATAACAATCGGTCAATTTTAAATTAATTCAATGGTGCGGTTGACTGCATCAGCTCTGGTGGCCAGAGTGCCAGCAAGTAGCCGTAACCGTCCTGATCAAACGTCAGACTTTCAAATTCACGTTTGGAATCAAAGGCCTGATAATGAATATCGTCGGCGGTAAAGTTACTGTTTCGAACCTTTTCAGCTGGAATTGACGTTAAGATATCGTCAGAAACGAAGTAAACCCGATCGTTCTGAGGATTATAACTCATCCCCTGGTTCGTGCTGCCGCCACGGTTGCCGACCATGTTCTGAGATGCGGCAAATGAAACACCGTTCTCGTCTAGGCGACCGTAGAACAGAATGTAACCCTTGCCGTACTTACGACCCCAGTAGGCGTTACCGTCTTTATCAAACGTCAGCGTGTGCAGCTGGAGGTTGGCACTATCACCATGGTACATCTTGAAGTTATACTCCCGAATTGGCTTCAACGTATTTGGATCCATTTCAAGAACCGTGTTATTGTCGTCGCGAGACTTCAAGTCGGTCAAAGTGTTATCTTCGGCAAGATAAATGTGCTTATTTTGCGGATTAAAGGCTAATGTTTGGCCGTGACCAATATCAACTTCCGGTGATAACTGAGCCGTTTGAGCAATATCAACGTACTTAAACATTTCAGGGTTCTGTGCCTTAACAGCATCTACCTGACTTTGATAAGTGTTAATCTGATTTTGAATCGATGTAATCTTCTTGTTGTAGTTCGCAACTTTGGTCTTATGTCCCTGGTATGACTTCATCCAGGTAGCCATCTTAGCAGTTGCCTGCTTGACAACCTTCTTGGCCTTTTGCTTGGAAGCATAAGAATACTTGGCAGACTTAACAATCTTCTGATTCTTGGTCTTCTTGTTCTTCCAGTAGTAGTACCACTTTTGCGCATTCTGCTGCCAGTTGGACTGGTTGTTCTGCCAGGACTTATTCTGATTAAGGGTGTTGGTCAAAGTCTTGATTTGATCAAATGATCCCTTCATCTGGTTATAAGCATCTTCATACTCCTGGTTATGAGCTTCCCCATCCGTCGTGTATGGGTTGAAGTAGTCAAATGCCTTCCACAGAGCCAACACGTCGTTGTTAACACCTAACTGTTGCAGCTTGGCCATATTGAACTTAACGATGGCCCCCTGGTTAGTGTTAGTCCCGTTGGATTCAACAAAGTACACGTTACCTTCATCATCCATGGTGACACTCTGGAAGTTACCATGTTGGAGGTTGGAAACGTTAAAGCCGTCTGGTAAGAACCACTTGGTCTTAAACGTATTGGATTGGGAACTCCCAGCAATTGTTGAGTAGGAGTTCGAATAATTATACCCCGATGGATCAAGGTCATATTTCGTATACTTCTTCGAGGTATTCCCCTGAGGCGTATCGTTATTGACCGTGTTAAGGGCTTCTTCATCATAATCTTTTAACACATTGCCGGAGTTCACTTGCTTAATGGAACCGGCCGATCCGGGTTCATCAATCACATCAGCGTTGGCATTTGAAGCAATGCCAAAAATCCCGGCTGACGCGAATAAGAGTGCTGTCAAAACAGCAAACTTAAAATGTCCCTTCATTCATATCCCCACCTTAATATTGAAATTGATAAATGCGTTACTCATATTCATTTATAACGAGAAACGGGTGGAAGCACAAGGGTTATGCTTATTTTTCACCAAATCCCAACAAATGTAACGAGCAAGTAACTATAGTGTAACATTATTGCGAAAACGATTGTAATTTGAGACTAATCTTTCAACATTTCGGGGCCAGCCAATGAATATGACAAACTCGTTTTTAGGCTGGCTATTTAGCTAATAACTGCGTCTGGGATTTACTTAGGGCGTCCTTTTGGGCGGCAAGAGTTGCCAAACGATTATCGAAATCCTGGAATTGGGCCTTTCGTGCCGCCATTTCACTTTTAATTTTATCGTAGTCACGGGTTATTTGGTGGAATCGACTGAGATCGTTGCGCGCCGCATTCAGATCTTCCTGAGCAAATTTAATCTGGCTTAATGTATTGTAATTGTGACCCTGATCATACCCATCCGCATCCTTGCGGGCCTCCAATGAATCAAATTCATCACTATACTTCTTGATGTTTGCCCTTAGTTCGGATTCAGTATGATCACTTAAGAAATCCAGGTCGTCACTAAGCCGGGTGTCGTTTTCAAGGGCTTCTTGTTGCTCGCCAATTTGGTTCATCTGGTTCTCAATATCATCCATTTGCCGCTGATAATCAAACCACTGGTCCATCGTTGCTTGAGAATACTGGCCAGCCGGTGCTTGGGGCGTCGCAGGCTGGGTCCCCTTGGTGCTGGCAATCTGATTTTGCAGATCCCGAATTTGATTGTTCAGCTGGTCGATTTGGGGATTCGGCGTCGGTTCCTGAGCCTTTATCGGTGGAAGACCGCCAATCGTGGCCCCCAGCACAAATTTTTGCGGCCGCAGCCCCCTCTTCGTTACCGTCACCGTATAGTGCCACTTGGCGGACAGCTGATCACGCAACTTAAGCCTTAAGTGCCCGTTATGGCGGGCCTTTCCCACGGCATAAACAAACTTTTGCCGGGACACCTTGACGGTCGCCCCAGGCGTGGCTTTCCCGGTAATGTAGTGCGCGGCCTCAGTAAAGTGGTACAGCGAAGCCTTCGCCTGTTTAGTCGACCGCGCCTGGGCGGATGACGCCATCCCCAAGCTCGCTACCAACACTAACCCACTAATCATTGCAAAACGTTTCATTTCTGATTCTCCCTTAACTCCTTATTACGCTAAGCAGCGCACCAAAAATGGTACCATAAGCCCGCCGTGGTGGGAATCCCCTCAGATTTGGCCATTTTAAAATTCAACAAAGGTCTGATCTTTATCGGCCGTTTTCAAATTAAGCTGTCGTGATCAATCCATCGATGAAAATAGTTGGCATGTTCTAAGGCTAAAAAAATAACCCCCATTTTGGAGGCTATCCAACAACTCATATTTTACTTTTCAGATTTCAGCGAATACGCAATATTGCGACTCAGCAGAACCAGCTGCATAAATTCGGTAAACGTATAGTTATTCGGATCAAACTTCCCGTGTTCAACGGTATGCCGAGAATACGGCATCGTGTTGAGATTATAGGAGTTAAAGTCAAAAAACTTATACAATCCCGATAGCACATCCAGCTCATTTAGTTCAAGTAAGCGGCCGAATTGCTTATGCGTATCGGTTTTCATCTGTTCGTTAATCCGTTTGATCTCGTTAAGCGATGGATTGTAATTCCACGTCGCGGTTCGTGATTTGCCGTACTTTTGAACGGTCACCATTTCAAGAATCGAAAATAACACGTTAAACAAAACGATGTAGTTATCATGGGCTTGATAAATCAGGCGCTTGATAATCTTGATTTGGCGGGCGTGACCCGGATCCAGTGAATCTGCCAGGTCATCCAGATTTTCATTTAACAGCCGGTGAGAATCATTAATCAACGTCGCGACAAACACCTGATTTAAGTCGTGGTCATTCAATTTCAATAATTCATCAATTCGCGCCGAATCCAGCGGCATCTGATCAATCCACGTCCAGTGAAGCCGGGCAATTCGCGCGAAAAACTGCTTGTGGGCCGGATAAATATCCTCCAGCTGCTTGCCATTTTCACTGGCCTGGCGAAAACTGTCGGCGATCCATTCCGGGCCGCTAAAATCAATCGACTTGCCCTGGGATTGAATGCGAAACCGGTGCTGATTACCGTTCAACTGCGTATTGGCGATAATTTTGCCGGGCTTGCTGTTATCAATTTGCTCTTGAATCTTGCGAAACTTTGCGGAAAGGCTTGAATCTGGACGCGTCGTCATCATCTTCACTACCGATCATCAGGATTTATTACATCCATCATACGGTACACGGCCGTCATTAGTAAAGCCATTTAATTCTAAAATGTCGTCAGCATCTTAGCCACCGTGCGGTTGATGTCACGGCTCTGGGCAATCATCGAAATCACGGCCGCCCCGGCAACCTTGGCCTTTGGCAATTCACCCACATTTTCTTCGGTAATCCCGCCAATGGCAACCACTGGCAGCTGACTGACAGCAACCAGCTTGGCTAGGCCATCAACGCCAATTACCGGATCCGCGTCGGCTTTTGAGCCGGTTGGGTACACCGGGCCGCTGCCAATGTAGCTAAGGCCGGAAGTTTGATTTGCTGCGCGCACCTGATCTTCGGTGTCACAGGAGAGGCCAACAAACATCGAGTCGCCCACCTCATCAATGACTTGGGTCACTCGTTCGTCCTTTTGGCCAACGTGGATCCCATCGGCATCGGTTGTCTTTGCCAAATCAACGTCGTCATCGACAATGAACGGCACGGCATGGCTGGCACACATTTCCCGTAACTGAAGGGCCATCTCAACTCTGGCCTTGCCGGTTAAAGAACCGGGGCCCTTTTCACGATATTGGAAGGCCGTGATCCCTGCAGCCAGTGCCTGCTGTAAAATTTGCTGAAGGGTTAACCTGGGATTTTTAACGTCCTGGGTGCCGGCAATGAAGTATGCCCGCAGGAGTCGCTCTCTAAATGCCATCCCCATTACTTGTCACCCTCCTCATCAAACGTTGCCCAGTGGTTGAGCGGCCCATGACCGTGGCCAACCTGAATGCCATCGGCAATGGTTGCTGATACGTATTTTTTACCAATGCGAATGGCCGTTTCAACGTCGCGGCCCTTAGCCAACTCAGCGGTAATGCATGACGACAGCGTGTCGCCGGTCCCATGCGTCCGTTTGGTATCCACTCGTGGTGAGCTGACCCAGAAGGAATCGCCGTTTTCCAGCAAGATAAAGTCACTGGATTCCTTTGATTCTACTTGGTGGCCGCCCTTGATCAGAACGTTCTTAACGCCCATTGCCTGAAGCTTCTTAGCCGCCGTAATCATGTCATCACGACCATTGATGGTCATGCCGGCCAGTTCTTCAGCTTCGGGAAGATTGGGGGTCAAAATGTCGGCTAACGGCAGCAGCTGCTCACGAACCGTGGCAATGGCATCTTCAGACAGCAAGCGCGCGCCGCCCTTGGCGATCATGACCGGATCAACCGTCAACGGCCCGAGATCATACTTCTTCAAATTTTCGACGACCGCCTCAACGGTTGGCACATCGGCAAGCATCCCCGTCTTGCAGGCGCGAATCTTCAAATCATCGGCGACTGACGCAAACTGCTCGTCAATCATCTTCTTGGGCATCGCCATGAAGTCCTGAACCCCAATGGTATTTTGCGCGGTGACCGCCACCACAACAGCAGCTGAAAAGACGTGACGCATCTGCATCGTTTTAATGTCGGCCATAACCCCGGCACCGCCGCCACTATCCGTACCGGCAATCGTTAATGCTTGAACCGTTTCGTTTACCATTTTAATTTCTCCTTACTTTATAGAATCAGCCTATTCAAAGTTCGCGTACTTTTCCACCGTCTTGGTGTCGATCAGGTGCAGTTCGTCAATCAATTGGGGGCCAAAAGAACCAGCCAGTGGTTTCGCCATCGATTTGGCGACCACCTCGCCAGCAACGTCAAAAATGACGGTTGACGTTTGGGCGGCCTCGAAGTAATCGGGTTCAACCCCGACAAAGCAGCCGATGGTACTTGATAGCATGTCACCGGAACCAACGTGCAGTTTGAATAAATCAGACTCGTTAAATACCTTTACCACGGCGTCTCCGTTGGTGATAATGTCGGTCTTGCCACTTTCAACGACCGTGCATTGATACTTCTTGGCGAGCTTTTTGGCAATATCGACCAAATCACCAGCCCCTTCACCGGCATCAATACCCTTAGCGTTCCATTCAACGCCGGCTAAAGCCGCGATTTCGCCGGCATTCCCACGAATTACAGCGACTTTCTTTTGGGCCAACAGTTCATTACAGCGTTCCAACCGGTACGAAACGGCGCCGACAGCAACCGGATCAATTACAATTGGTTTGTCATACTGATTGGCGAAGGTTGTCACCGTATCAATTTGATTGAGCTGGGCTTCCGTGAAGGCTCCCAAATTAACCGTTACTGAATTTGCCATTTGAACCATTGCTTCGGCTTCGTTTTTCTCCTCAGACATGATCGGTGAGGCCCCCAACGCATTGATCCCGTTGGCAACGTCTTGAACGGTCACAAAGTTGGAAATGTTAAAGGCAATCGGATTCTTTTCCCGTAATGTATCTAATAAATCAATTTTCATCTATTTTTCCTCCAAAATAAAAGCGGGCCGCGACATGATGAATGCCTGCAGTCCGCTTACCATTAATGTAAGGATTGTTGAATTGGTGACGGGGATTCACGCAATGAACCCCTTTTCACCACCTATTTGAATGGCCGCCACCCAAATGCGGCCGGCCATTCCTCTCGGATTCTCACTTTCCCTACGCAAGTATTGTCTTACAGGTTCCAAGGGACCAAATCGAACAGATTCATCTCAACCGCTCACTGGCGGTACCCCTAGTGTTGTGCTTAGCTTTAGAATACGAGATATCGGTTACATAGTCAATTGAACAAAGAAAAAAGGGGCTCTAGCAAGGCTTGAATTTGCCAAATCCCCGAAATCTTCCCCTCAGAAGAGTTTCAATTTTTTCTTTACTTCATCTAACACCACAATTTTTACATAAAGTTTGTGCTTTTGCAAACAAATTAGCTATATTTACCGGTGATTTATCGATTAAAGGCCGTCTGGCGATTTAATACCCGTTGTGCCAGAACATTCAGGGAATCCAAAAAGGCGTCGAAGCACTTATCCGGCAACACCGCGTGCAGTGCTAAAATTGGTTTGGCTCCGGCCCCGCCAACGTATCTGGTCTTCGGCCGTCTGGAAAAAGCGGCCCGGTCAACCATTCGGGCAACGACCCGGGGTTCGGACGCGAATTTATAGGATAACGTAAAGAAATCAGCTGACTTGCGCGCTAATTTAGCGTATGGGCCGTTGGCGGCCTGCGCAACCATTTGACCGGTCGCGGTGTCCTTCCAAGCGGACCGGATGGCGCCGGGTTCAATGACGATCACATCAATGCCAAATGGTTTCAACTCCAACCGCAGGGCGTTACTTATCCCTTCAACGGCATACTTGGCGCCAACGTACCAACTGCCTAACAGGTTGTAAATCTTCCCGTCAATTGAGGACATGTTGATGATCCGCCCGGAGTGCTGCTGGCGCATGTACGGCAAAACGGCCTGGATCATCTTCATGAGGCCAAACACGTTGACCTTAAACTCATATTCTCCAGCGGCCAGATCCACCTCTTCAGCCGGACCAAAAACGCCTAAACCGGCATTGTTGACGAGCACGTCAATGCGGCCGGTCTCCTGGGCAATCTCGTCAACTACCCGATCAATTTCGTCATAGTCGCTTACGTCCAGATGCCGCGTGTGAATCCCCAAATCATCCAAGTCGTTCATTTGGTACACTTTTCTGGCAACGGCATACACTTCCATGCCGTTCCGGTTCAAATTCTTGGCGATCTGCTTACCAATTCCCGACGATGCGCCGGTCACAATTGCCACTTTTTTAGTCATCATCATGCCACCCTTCGCAAGATTTACTGCTGAATTTTGATTAGTTCGATTATAGCACGATAAAGCGCATTCATCACCGCCGGAAAGCTTCCAGTCACCGCACAAATGTGGTATTATCAATCTCAATTCATTTCAGAAAGAAGGCCTTTTAATGCCTACAATTCGGCCAATTAAACCAGCAGACGATGCTGCAATCGCCCAAATTATCCGCCAATCTCTCAAATCTTACGGCCTTGATATTCCAGGAACGGCCTACTTTGATCAGGAGCTCGACCATCTCAGTACCTTTTACAATCAGTCGCCAAAACGCCAATATTTTATTGCTGTCAATGATCACGGTGACGTTCTGGGCGGCAACGGCATTGCTGAGTATGACGCGCCAAACGGTGTCGCTGAGCTGCAAAAGCTTTACCTGACCGAAGCGGCCCGGGGGCATCATTTGAGTTATCAATTGTTAGACGCTGCCGTTGCCTTTGCCAAGGAAGCGGGGTATCACCAACTCTATTTGGAAACCCAGCACCAATTAACCACCGCCATTCACCTTTACCAGTCCTATGGATTTACTAACCTTGGGCACCCGCTTAATAATGGTGAGCATTCGGCGATGGACCGTTTCTTCGGGCTGACCCTTCAAAAATAAAGACAGCCTCGCTTGTCGCCACTCCCAATTTCCAGTAGGATTAACAGTGTAAGCTACTATATGTATAGGAGGTTTTCACATGTCATTAACTGATACGTACACCCTTTCGAACGGGACAAAGATTCCCCAAGTGGGGTTTGGCACCTGGCAGTCTGCCGACGGCGATGAGGCCTATCACGCGGTTCTCACTGCTCTAAACGTTGGCTACCGCCACATTGATACCGCTGCCGCATACGGCAACGAGGAAAGTGTTGGTAAAGCCATCAAGGATAGTGGCGTGCCGCGAGAAGATCTATTTGTTACCACTAAATTATGGAACGCTGATCACGGCTACGAAGCCACTAAGCAGGCATTTGGCAGGTCTCTAGAAAAATTAGGGTTGGATTACGTCAATCTCTACCTGATTCACTGGGCAAACCCGATCGATTTCCGGGACAACTGGCAGGAAACCAATGCCGGTTCGTGGAAAGCGATGGAAGAATTCTATGAGCAGGGTAAGGCCAAGGCAATTGGCGTTTCAAACTTCCGGCCAAAGCACATCGATGCCCTGCTGGAAACGGCCAAGATTACGCCAATGGTCAACCAAATGTTCATTAACCCGTCGGATATGCAGCCGGCGGTCGTTGAGTATAACAACAATCACGATATCTTAACGGAAGCGTACAGTCCACTGGGAACCGGTAAAATTTTCGAAATCCCAGAACTGGCAGATATTGGCAGAAAGTATGGTAAGAAACCAGCCCAGGTAGTGCTTCGCTGGTCATTGCAGCACGGCTTTCTCCCATTACCAAAGTCGGTCCACGAAAAGTACATTAAGGAAAATGCCGACATTTTCGACTTCAACCTGTCAAACGCAGATATGAAGACGATTGACGGCTTCCATGGAAAGGCTGGATTGGCCCAGGATCCGGATACGGCGACGTGGTAAAAGAAAAAGTGAGCGACGAGACCCGGGTGGTCCCGGTTATAAAGGCAAAATTGTCATTGAAGGACGGGCTTTGTCCTTTGATGGCAATTTTGCCTTTATATTGAGGGACCAGGGTCGTCGGAGCGGTCCTACAACACTAAACAGAACAATTTTGAGTATCAACGGAATAACAGCCAGTAAGCCGCGGTTCTTGCGGGTTGCTGGCTGTTATTGTGTTGAACGGAGAAAGCTGGTTTGAGCCCCTAAAGGGACTAGCCAGCGCTTTCAGCGCGGGCGTCGGAGCAATCTCGGCGCATTGAGTAACACCCCCAGGCGAACCCAGTTTCAAAGTCCTTTGCAGCCTCTCAACAATTTGTCACAACCAAATAGCCGATACTAAAATCCCTAATAGATTTCATTAGAGATTTTTTCGGTTACCAACTACTTCCACACATATCCAGATGCGAAACGCCCCCAGTCTGTGCTATGATACATAGTAACTATAGCGATAAGGACGGTTTCATGTATAAAAATAAACCAGAAGTTCACGTTGAACAGGGTGAACAATTAAAATTAACAATTAAACGTCTCGGCATTAACGGCGAGGGTATCGGCTACTACGAACGAAAATTAGTTTTCGTCCCTGGGGCCCTGCCAACCGAACGGGTCATCGTCAACGTTGTCGAAGACATGAGTAATTTTATCCGGGCAGAACTGGTTGAAATTTTGACCAAAAGTGCGGACCGTATTGATCCGGTTGACGATTATGCCAACGATGTTGGGGGATTCGAACTGGAAAACTTGGCCTATGCCAAACAGCTTGAATTCAAACGCGATGTGATTTCCGACTCGTTGGAAAAATACCAGCCAGCCGGCTATCGAAAATACAAATTGCTTCCAACAATTGGCATGGACGACCCGGTTCATTACCGTAACAAGGCCACTTTCCAAATCAGAAATGACGGCGATAAAATCATTGCCGGGCTTTACAAACACCGCAGTCACACCGTGGTTGATTTAAAGACGGCTGCCCTGCAGTATCCCCTCACAATGAAGGTCATGCGGGCCGTCGTTGCCATGATCGATGATCTGAAGATCCCGGCATACGACGAAGAGAAGAATGCCGGCATTATCAAGACGGTGGTCGTCAGAGCGGCAACGGCAACTGATGAGGTTCAAGTGACCTTCATCACTCAAAGTAAAAAATTACTGAAAAAGCATCAGCTGCTGGAACGAATTGCCGCCGAATTGCCGGAAGTCGTTTCGGTGATGCAGAACGTTAATCCAGGTAAAACGCCGATGGTATGGGGCGATGAGACCCTGCATTTGGCAGGTAAAGACAAAATTACGGAAGTCCTCAACGGCCTCAAATTTGATTTGTCGGCAAGGGCCTTCCTGCAGGTCAACCCCCAAATGACCGAAGTCCTCTATGAAGAAGCCTTCAAAGCCTTGGAACTGACCGGCAAGGAAAAACTGATCGATGCCTACTCCGGGGTCGGGACAATCGGCCTCTCGGTGGCAAACCAAGTCCGCGAAGTCCGCGGCATGGATACCATCAAAGACGCGGTTGACGACGCCAACAGTAATGCGATGAAAAATGGGATTATGAACGCAATTTATGAGACCGGGGAAGCTGAAAAATTAATTCCGGAGTGGATTGACGCCGGCTGGAATCCCACGGCCCTGATCGTCGACCCGCCAAGAACCGGTTTGGCTGACAGCTTACTGGACACAATTCTTAATGTTGCCCCGAAAAAATTCGTGTATATTTCGTGTAATCCTTCGACATTGGCCCGAGATTTAGTAAAATTAACTCGTAAGTACAATGTTGACTACATTCAATCTGTGGACTTAATGCCGCAAACCTCCCGCTGTGAATGCGTTGTTAAATTCAATAAGAAGTAGTCGATTGAACCACCATTAAGAAGGGAGATTATTATGCAAAACCCATTCGGGAATGGTAATAACGACGATAATAATAACAACAATAACGACAACAATGATCCCCGCAACCTCATTCCAATCCCACCGAATTTTGCGACGGTCGTTAACAAGAAAACCGGTCAAATTCGAATTGCCAAGGTTGGCTTGTCCTTTACCGCCCTCTTCTTCCAATTCCTAGTGCCCGTTTTCCGGTCTGACTGGTATAACTTCTTCTGTATGCTGGGAGTCGAGGTCATTGCCGGAATGGGCTTATCAATGTACTATCAGCAACCGTTCAACGTTACCTGGACGCTGGCAGAGTATGCGCTGGGGTTCCTATGGCTGTTTATCTATAACATGATGTACTTTAAGCACCTGTTCAAATTAGGATACGTGCCCGCTGACCAGCGTTCAAAAGAACTCTTGGTCAACGCGCACTACCTCAAGGATGACGGTAACGACTCACAAGACTAGTGTTCGGCTACCCAATCGTGACCGCGCACCAAAAAAGAAGCACTATCAAGGCATCCGCTGAGATGCTTGATAGTGCTTCTTTTGTCGTCTGGTTTATAAAATCCGGATTGAAATCATTTTACAATTTGGTCAATTTATACGACCGGGTTGCTTCAATGGCCGCCTTCCAACCGCGATACAGATGATCACGGCGGCCAGCTTCCATCTTCGGTTCAAATTGACGGCCTGGTTCAGCCAGGGACTTCACTTCATCAATGTCCTTCCAGTAGCCAACCGCTAAGCCGGCAAGAATTGCGGCCCCAAACGCCGTTGTATTCTCATCGGCTGCCCGTTCAATTGGAATATTGAGGATGTCGGCCTGGAACTGCATCAGATAACTATTTCGGGAGGCACCACCATCGGCCTTCAACGCCGGGATGTGCATGTGGGTATCTTCTTCCATCGTCTGAATAATATCCTTGGTCCCGTACGCGATTGACTGCAGCGTTGCCTTGACGAAGTCTTCCTTGGTCGTTCCGCGAGTCAGGCCAAAGACGGCGCCGCGGACATCCTGTTCCCAGTATGGCGCTCCCAAACCGTTAAAGGCTGGGACCACGTAAACTTCATCGTCGTCGTTGGAATTCATCGCAGCTTGCCGGGATTCTGGAACGTTATCAATTAATTTCATACTGTCGGCCAGCCAACTCATGGCCGTTCCGGCAGAGAAGATTGACCCTTCGAGCGCATAGGTTACTTTCCCGCCAATGTTGTAGGCAATGGTGGTTAAAAGGTTATCATCGGATAATTCCGGCTTGTCCCCGGTATTCATCATGATGAAGGCCCCATCGCCATAAGTATTTTTAATCATCCCGGGGTCAAATGCCAGTTGGCCAATCAGAGCCGCCGACTGGTCCCCGGCAATTCCGGCAATCGGTACTTCAATTCCGTAAAATTGATAGTTCTTGGTGGTTCCGTAAAATTCACTGGACGTTTTAACTTCCGGCAGAATAGCCCGGGGAATGTTCATGAGATGTAAAATGTCGTCGTCCCAACGAAGCGCATGAATGTTAAAGAGCATCGTCCGGCTGGCATTACTGTAGTCAGTCACGTGATATTCGCCGCCTGACAGCTTCCAGACCAGCCAGGTGTCAACGGTTCCAAATAGCAATTCGCCCTTCTCAGCGCGTTCCTGAGCGCCGTCAACGTGGTCTAAAATCCATCGGACCTTGGTTGCTGAGAAGTAGGAATCAATGATGAGGCCGGTCTTCTTATGAATCAGATTGGCATACCCGTCATTTTTTAATTTCCGAGCAAGCGGCGCGGTTTGTTTGGATTGCCAGCCAATGGCGTTATAAATCGGCTCGCCGGTTTCTTTATCCCAAATTAACGTGGTTTCCCGTTGATTCACGATGCCAATTCCAGAAAGGTCTTCCGGATGAATGCCAGCATCAATAAATGCCGATGAAATCACGTTGAGCACTGATGTCCAAATTTCGTTGGGGTCAGTTTCAACCCACCCGTTATGGGGAATAATTTGCTTAATGGGTTTAAAAGCTTCAATCACTTTTCGACCATTATGGTCAAAAATCATGGCCCGGGTACTCGTGGTCCCTTGGTCAATGGAAAGTACGTACTTTGGTCTGTCAGTTAACATTTGAGTCCCTCCGATCATCGCAACCGATTACATTATCTGCAAAAAGCGTATCATAAATCGCCGCGAATTAATTGTTTGACAATCTCATTCTCCTAACAAAAAAGCACATTATGAACTATACCATAGTGTGCTTCCTAGTTCAAATTGCCTATGAATTAATGATTGTAAAGGATCATCAACCTAGACCAATCAGCGTTTAACTTCTACGTGAATATCGTCACCATCGGCTGTATTAAGTTGCTCGTCATAACTAAATTCAGCGTCGGTGAAGTAATGCTTAATTTCTTTGTTAACGTCCTCGAGTGGTCGATTATCGCCATCCTGACGGTTAATCGCAATTTCATAATCCTTCTTATCATCGTCGGTATTCACAAATTTATAAATCACATCGACAGTGTTTAAAATTTCCTGGATTAATTGGCGTTCAGTCATCTCCATTGTCCATTTCACCTCACTCATCTATATAGTTCTACTTTAGCGCTAATTTGCCAAATGTGATAGTAAAATTTCCTGGAAGGCAATTTTACTGAAATGTTATTTACACAGGGATAGTCAGTGAACTATACTAAAAGTTATGACATAGAGGTGAATCATCATGACGACTGCGTCAAAAAACTTTTCAAATGAACTGATCAACGCTTACAAGAACCATCAATTTGTAATTCTTCAAACGACCACCGGCCACGTAACCGGGACGGTGGCTGCTGTCAAGGACGGTCGGGCCTACATAGACCAACCCGCAAAGGGCGTACTTGCCGTCAATCTCAGTGACGTTACTCAAGTCCAAGAACTGAATTAATCAATTTCAGTTACTACAAATGCCCTTTCACTGAAACAATTGAACTTGTTTCAGTGAAAGGGCATCTTTATCGGATCCAGTCCCATGCATTCAGCACATCCTTAATCAGTGAGGTTAATTATTCTTTTCGTATAAAATCTGCTCAAACTTCTTCCGCAGGCTTTCCGTCAGTAAAATGATGTTCTTCGGCTGACGGTAAACACCCAGGTCAAAGCAGAATCTGAGCGGAACGCCCATATTATAATCCTGTTCGAATTCGGACACCTTCCGCGGGTCGACGTCAGCCTGGTTGGTTCCCATTAAGATCGTCATGGCCTTGGCTTTATGCGGGTCCCAATTTGCGTGGTCTTGATGAGCAACCAATAGCCGCTTCGTGCTCACATTATCCAGCGCCCGCAAAAGAGTCTTCACATTGCCAACCTTATGCTGAACGCCAAGAAAAACGATGTAGCGGCGCATCACCGGAATGATCGATGTGAAAAACACGTTGGTAGCGGCAATTCGCTTGGGAAACTGATTGAGTAACACATCCTCAACCATCGCCGCGGTATACCTGCGGGGCCTGCGCATCTCATATCGATACGCCAAGCCAACAAATGCCTGGGTGACGTACTGGGCAGCAACTTTTTCTGGCTTCGTCAGTTTCTTGAAAGAGCGAGTCGTCCGAAAGCGACCAAACCAGAAACGATTCTTCTCAAAAACCTTTTCAGCTTCAACTTCCGAATATGATTTGTCCACAAGATCACCTTCTTCAATAATGTTAACATGATTAACTGTATAATTGAATCAATTAGGCGTCCCTATTTTCAAAACGAATTAATTATTATACAATGAATTTCATTGAATATCTGAGGAGAAATAACGTAAAAATGGCTAAAATACAAGACTTTAATCAGCGGTTTAAGTACCTGTGCCTATCCATCATTATTAATTCGGCCGGGAATGCGCTGGCAATTTCAACCAACCTGGGAAGCGCCGTTTGGACAGCGTCGGCGGTGAATCTCTCCAAATGGACCAGCATTCCCCTTGGTAATACGCTATTCATTTATGGGGTCATCGTCACCATTGCCAACCAGTTGATGATTGGGTCATTTGATCGGCGGCGATTCTTTTCCAACCTATTATTCACCATCCCGTTTAGTTATCTGGTCCAATTTTCCGAGTGGATTTTCGACTCACTGGGCGTGCCAACCTACAATTTTTGGCTGCGGCTGATTCTGGATATGATCGGGTTATTCTGTGTCGCAATGGCCGTTTCCATGTACTCACGGGCCAACTTGATCATGCATCCCAATGACGACATGGCTTACATCATCCGGTTTAAATACATATCGGGCAGCGCGATTATTTCTCAGTGGCTGAGCTACATCCCGCCAGTTATCATTTCGACAGCCGCTTACTTTTTCACCGGAAAGCTCTACGCGATTGGCTTCGGGACCGTGTTTGCCCTCGTCTTCCAAGGTGGGATGATGAAATGGTCAGACACCCACGCCTTTCCGAGGCTCAAGCATCACGTTGACTTGTGATGAATTCGGCAATCTGACTCACCGTCTTTTTAGTCTCGGGCAATTTAGCCCACAGCGGATAGTCGTGAAACCCATCTTTGAAGCGGGTAACTTCAACGGTGACGTTCACGGCTTTTTTTGCGGCCGTAATAAATTGTTCGTTAATCGGCGTCAGTAATTCATTTTCACCATAGAAGATTTTGAGCGGTCCAACATTAAGATGGGCTGGGTCAAAAACGTCCGCCCAGTCCCCTGGTTTTAACCCGGCAGCAAACTGGCCGCCAATTTGTTTGAGCACGTTAAGGTCCAGCATCACATCGGCAGATTCCAAGGCCGTCAACCGCGGATCGGTTAATTGCATGTCAAGCCAGGGCGAAATCAAGACGGTGCCAACAACTCCGGCTGGTTCTTGAATAACCGCCTGAAGCCCCAACGCGGCCCCGGCAGAATCGGCCACCACAAACGTTGGTAGTGGCTGTTTCACCGTATAAGCCAGCGCCTGTTTGGCAAATTCAAGCAATTCGGCGCCACGATGATTTGGCAGCAGGGGGAAATCAGCCACCTGAATGCAACTATTGGCAGCCGTCGCAATCGTCGTAATCATGGTTAACTGATCCTGGTTCATTGGGACAGTGAACGCTCCACCATGAAAGTACAGAATTTGACTGGTAGGTGATTTTACCGGATCAATTGTGACGACTTGGCCGGAATTTGTCTGATAAATTTGGTTGTACTGGTCAGTATCTTTAAAAATGTTGACTTTTTGATTTGGGTGAAGAAAGCTATGGTTAACGCTTTTTCGATAATCCTCTCGCCGAAACTGCTTTAATAATCGTCGTGCGGCAAAGCTCATTTCAATCGCATCCCATCTATTTTTTATCTGATAAATTAGTCTGAATTCAAAAGTAATCGGATAGTTTTCGTAAAACTATCCAAAAGTTCACAAAATCTTCACAATTTATTCATCATTTGGTAACATCTTCAGGATATAGTATAACCTGTTGCATGGGAAAAGAAATTTACTCATGCCGCAATAAATTAAATCCCCCTTTAATTTAATTTATTACTTTTGTATTCATATTCTTCCCCTAGAATATAGGTATCGAGATAAGACATCCCCGTGTCTTATCTTTTTTAATCTCAAGAATAATTGGCCCCGTCTGATCAGGTCCCAGCTAAAGTATCCGGATTTCGGTCTCAAAGTTCAAGTAATTGGCCAGAGAGGGACTTATTTAGCGTCTTTTTCAAAAAATCAAGTTTATTTCAAACTTTTTTCAGGCCTGTAATCCCTGATATGGCGGCATTTAGAAAAAGTTCACAAAATCTTCACATTTTGCGCATAATTTCGTTACATTTATTTGTTACATTAGAGACAGTAAAGAGATGCCAGAACCCATAATATCCATACAAGATTTCATGTTGCTACTGGCTTCGCTTTCATTTCCCCCTCAAATTAATAAAGATATTAGCAAAGAAAAGGTGACCCCACACCTTTTCTTTTTTTTGGTTTTGGCCTGCGTTTCCCCAATTCATGAGCAAGTGCCGACCCATTTTCAACCCATCGTTCCAATCTTTTACATTTCTTAAGGGAGCAGTCCAAAAAATCACAAAATGTTCACACTTTCGTCCTTTTTTGGTTAAATTTATCCTGTATATTAAGAAGCATAGAGAAAGGAGCTAAGCTAACTTGTTAGCGAGGTTCATTCTCCTTAAAAATTGTAATAAGTTAACCCCCATTAATTTGTTACTTTTCATATTCATATTCCCCTCAGAATATTGATACAACAAGCCAAGGCTCCCCCAGCCTTGGCTTTTTTGATGCATTCAATTTGGATTTAGCATGTGATAAGGTATTAATAACCCCCTTTAGGAAGTGAGTCAAACGAAGTACACACCGAAATACCAATCGCGCTTCAAAAAGCACTACCAGAACATGATCCGCGCCAATCGTTATTCAGAAGCAGAATTCAAAGCGGTTGAAGACGTCTTCTTAAGCGGTGCCCATCCTGATGAGCGCTACGACGATCACGTGATTAAGAGCCGCAAGCCGCAGCGAGCCCTATTTATCAAGGGCAGCTGGCTGTTAATTTATGAATATCAAGATCATACTGTTCGCTTTTTAGATACCGGCCGTCACGGCGAAATTTGACGGCAAATCCATCGTTTTGTACTAAAATTAAAAGCAGCCATCAGATGAGTGGTCGGGCAATAATTTCCCGAATCATCTGATGGCTGCTTTTTGGGTCTGAATTGGTTAGTTGACGACGGTAACCGTTAAATTTCCTGTAGGGGCCTGAATAGCCACCCGTTCCATTTTTTGGTGTTACGATAAAGTTATTATTGGTATGCCCAGACATCGCTAACCCAGCTTGACCGCTGATAGGGGGGACAAAAATGGCTTCAATTATTTATTTAGTACTCATGAGTCTTCTTGCCGGGATTTTAACCGGAATTGTTGGCATGGCCGCCCTCACCCTTTACCCGGTGCTACTGTCAGTTGGGGTGGCGCCGATTACCGCCAACGCCACGATTACCGTGGCCCAAGTGGGTGGCGGCATTGGGACCGTGTTGGCATCACTTCGGGAACTGCGGCATCACTGGCGCCAAGCCATTCAAATTGCCATTCTCAACACAATTGGTGGTGTCTTGGGAGCGACCATCCTGATTCATAGTTCGAATACCGGCTTTAAGAAGGTCGTTCCGGTATTTATCATGCTGGCTGGGGTCATGATCTTAACCCCAAGGCGTAAAAATCAGCAGCCAGTCAATAATACTTTGGTCAGCTTTTTAAGTTGGCTGGGTGTTTTTCTGGTGGGAATCTATACCGGCTTTTTCGGTGCGGGGGCCGGGTTATTGATGATTGCGGTCCTTTCAAAAATCATTGATGATAAATACACCATCTACAATGCCATGCGCAACTTTGCGTCGTTTACTAATAACGTCGTGTCGGCCACCATGTTCATTTTGACGATTCCGATTGCCTGGGCGGTGATCATCCCCCTGCTCATCGGTCTGTTTACCGGCGGCTACATCGGGCCAATTATTGTCCGATATATTCCGTCAAAGGTAATCAAAACGGCCGTTGGCATTTTTGCGATCGGTCTGGCAATTGTTCTGGGATATCAAGCTTATTTGTAACTATCGCTACTATAATAATCAAAAGGAACGTCTCCCATTTTGCAGGAGACGCTCCTTTTGATTATTTCAAATTTAGTTTGCTGCTTATTCTAAACCCACCCGGGCAAAAATCTCATCCACGTGGCGAATATGATAGTGGTAATCAAATGCATCGGCAATTTGGTCTTCCGACAAGGCATCGGTAATCTTCTTGGTACCTTCAACCAAATCACGGAACTGAATACCCTCATCCCATGACTTCTTAGTTAATGGTTGAACCAGGTCATAGGCCTGTTCCCGGGTCATCCCGGAATCAATTAGCTTGAGCATCACCCGCTGGCTGTAAATCAACCCATAAGTGATTCCCATATTTTTCTTCATTCGTTCTGGGAAGACGGTGAGGCGTTCCAGAATTCTGGAGAAGCGGTGCAGCATGTAGTCCAGTAAAATCAGCGTGTCGGGAATGATAATCCGTTCAGCTGATGAATGGGAAATATCCCGTTCGTGCCACAATGGCACGTCTTCATAGGCGGTAATCATGTGGCCGCGGACAACCCGAGCCAGTCCGCAAATATTTTCTGAACCAATCGGATTCTTCTTGTGGGGCATTGCTGAGGATCCCTTTTGACCGGCGTCAAAGTGTTCCTCAACTTCATGAATTTCCGAACGTTGTAAGCCGCGAATTTCGGTGGCAAACTCTTCCAAACTGGTGGCAATCAATGCCAAAGTTGAAATGTAGTCCGCGTGCAAGTCCCGTGGCAGAATCTGGCTGGTAATTTCCTGGGCGTGCAGCCCAAGGGAATCACAAACGTACTGTTCAACAAACGGCGGCACGTTGGCAAATGTCCCCACGGCTCCGGAAATTTGGCCGGCTTCCAATTCTTTGGAGGCCGTGGCAAACCGGCGCTTATTACGATTCATTTCGGAATACCACCGGGCTAATTTCAAACCAAAGGTCGTGGGTTCGGCTTGAACGCCGTGGGTGCGGCCAATCATGACCGTATCCTTGTACTTCTTGGCCTGTTTAGCAATCACGTCGATAAAGTGGTCAATATCCTTTTTAATGATGGCGTTGGCCTGCTTGATGCGCACGCCGTATGCCGTATCAACAACGTCGGTACTGGTGACACCATAGTGGACCCACTTTTTCTCAGGTCCCAATGATTCGGAAACGTCCCGGGTAAACGCAACGATGTCGTGATGGGTGACGGCTTCAATTTCGGCAATCCGATCCTTATCAAAGGTCGCGTTCTTCTTAATCTTCTCAACGTCCTCGGCTGGGATCTTGCCAAGCTTGGACCAAGCCTCATCAATGGCAATTTCAACTTTCAGCCAGGCAGCGTACTGATTATCAAGTGACCAAATATGGCTCATTTCTGGTAAAGAATATCTATCTATCATAATGGTTCCTTTCCACTAAATATTAACAACCCCATTTTATCATATTGTTCATGTTTTGGCCATATTCTTTCTATTATAGTGGCCTTTTGTTCGCTTTTAATTTTAAAGTCGAACGATTGAAATATCCCGGTTTAAAATCATTAACATTTTTGGTTGACATTCCCATGCAAGTTGGTAGAATTAAAAATGCTGGGTTGATTCCCAGCAATAAAATTTAGAGGTGTTCATATGTCATCTATTGTGGTTGTTGGAAGCCAATGGGGTGACGAAGGAAAGGGTAAGATTACCGATTTCTTCGGTCAAGACGCCGACATTACCGCTCGCTATCAAGGCGGCGACAATGCTGGTCACACCATTGTATTGAATGGCAAAAGTTATCATTTACAGCTGATTCCTTCCGGGATTTTTGATCAGGAAAAATACAGCGTAATTGGTAACGGCGTTGTCGTGAACCCAAAGTCATTGATCAGCGAAATTGATCAATTGAAGAAGGACGGAATCAGCACCGAAAACTTGCGGATTTCCAACCGGGCTCACGTCATCATGCCTTACCATATCCTTCTTGACGGATTGCAGGAACAGAAAAAGGATTCCAAGATTGGGACAACCAATAAGGGAATCGGCCCTGCATATATGGATAAGTACGAACGAATCGGAATTAGAATTGCTGATTTAATCGACAAGGACAGCTTCGAAGAAAAGCTTCGCAGCAACCTAAAGATTAAAAATGAACTATTAACCAAAATTTACGATGCGAAACCCCTGGCATTTGAACCGATCTTCAATGAATACAATGAATACGCTGATCGGATTCGCCCTTACGTAATCGACGCTTCCTATTTAATTAACAACGCATTGGATGACAACAAGCATGTTTTGTTTGAAGGTGCTCAGGGCGTGATGCTGGACGTTGACCACGGGACTTACCCGTTTGTCACATCATCCAACCCAACTGCAAGTGGTGCCGCTGTTGGTACTGGAATTGGTCCTAACCGGATTGATAACGTCATTGGTGTCTGCAAAGCCTACACATCCCGAGTTGGCGAAGGTCCTTTCCCAACTGAATTGAAGGATGCAACTGGTGACCACATTCGCGAGGTCGGTCATGAATACGGCGTCGTTACCAAGCGGCCTCGCCGAATTGGCTGGTTTGACAGTGTTGTCTTACGGCATTCGGCCCGCGTGTCCGGCTTCACCCATTTGTCACTCAACTGTCTGGACATTTTGACTGGGATTAAGACCCTCAAAATCTGCACCGCCTACAAACTTGACGGCAAAGAAATTGATGATTACCCGGCAACTTTGAAGGAACTCAACAAGTGCCAAGCCGTTTACGAAGAATTACCCGGCTGGGATGAAGATATCACCAAAGCTAAGACCTTGGCTGATCTTCCTGAAAATGCCCAGAACTACATCAAACGGATTTCAGAATTGGTTCACGTGCCTCTAGCCACCTTCTCGGTTGGCCCAGACCGTGAACAAACCAATGTGGTTGCCCAAGTTTGGAAGTAGCAAAAAGCTGCAAGGCACGTTTTACCATGCTTACTAAAAGATAGTGTATAATAGTTAGGGATTGGCGTTCACTGTTGCCGATCCCAGTTCAAATCGCATCTGGGAACTTCTTGCGGTTTGGATCACTGACCCCGCTCATATTTCGGAGGTAAACTAATAATGGAAGTTTTTGATTACGAAGATATTCAACTGATCCCCAACAAATGTATCATCAAGAGTCGTTCTGACGCTGACACATCAATCAAATTTGGCCCCCGGACGTTCAAGATCCCGGTGGTTCCCGCCAACATGGAAACCGTGATTAATGACGACCTGGCTATCTGGCTGGCCCAAAACGGTTATTTCTATATTATGCACCGTTTCCAACCAGAAAAGCGTGAAGGCTTCATCAAGATGATGCACGAAAAGGATCTCTACGCATCAATCAGTGTCGGCATCAAAGATGATGAATACAAGTTCATCGATCAACTGGTTGCCGATAACCAAAAGCCGGAGTACATCACCATTGACGTTGCTCATGGTCATTCAGATTTTGTCATTCAGATGATTCACTACATTAAAGACAAGCTGCCTGACAGCTTTCTGATTGCCGGGAACCTTGGCACCCCGGAAGCCGTCCGGGAAATCGAAAACGCCGGTGCCGATGCTACTAAAATCGGCATTGGCCCTGGTAAAGCCTGCATCACCAAGCTCAAGACCGGTTTCGGAACTGGCGGTTGGCAATTAGCCGCCCTGCGTCTCTGCTCAAAGGCCGCTAGAAAGCCAATGATCGCTGACGGTGGGATTCGTTTCAACGGCGATATCGCCAAATCCGTTCGTTTCGGTGCTTCAATGGTTATGATTGGGTCTCTCTTGGCCGGTCACGAGCAATCTCCTGGTAACGTCATCAGTATTGATGGCAAGAAGTACAAACAATACTGGGGTTCCGCATCCGAAAAGCAAAAGGGTGCTTACCGTAACGTTGAGGGCCGCCAGATGTTGGTCCCTTATCGTGGTGAAATTTCCGATACCCTGTTCGAAATGCAGCAGGATCTTCAATCATCAATTTCGTATGCCGGTGGTAAAGAATTGAAAGATATTCGCACCGTCGACTATGTCGTTGTTAAAAACTCGATTATGAATGGTGACTAACCAAAATTAAACCGTAAACTAGCAATCAACTCCAACGGGTTGATTGCTTTTTTCTGTTCCAAGTAACGGCCAAATAATTAGTTGACCTCAAGCGCACTCGAAGTTGTACGATAACAATGTAGTTAATTTATAAAAAGGAGCCATAAATATGAAATATCGTCAACTTGGTAAACAAGGACTGCGAGTCAGTGAACTGGCACTTGGAAGCTGGATGACCGACGTTAGTAATGCCGATAAACAGGACTTAGCCGACCAAAGCTTAAAGTTAGCGTTTGAAAAGGGCATCAACTTTTTTGACTGTGCCGACGCGTACAGCGGTGGTGCTGCCGAACGTTTCTTAGGTCGAGCCCTCAAAGAGTTCCCCAGAAAGGAAATCGTTCTTTCCAGTAAGGTCTACTTTCCAACCGGTCCGGGTGTGAACGACCGCGGCCTATCCCGCAAACACATCATGGAATCGATTGATCAATCCCTTACCAACCTGCAGACTGACTATCTCGATTTATACTTCTGCCATCGATTTGACCCCAACACGCCATTGGAAGAAACCCTCACCGCGTTAAGTGATTTGGTCGATCAGGGCAAGATTCTCTATTACGGTGTCAGTGAGTGGCGGCCGGTCCAAATCTTGGAAGCCCAATTAGTGATCCAAAAGTTTGGTCTGCACCCGATGTCAGTTGTTCAACCCCAATATAATATGTTTGACCGGTACATTGAGCATGAATTGATGGACGTTTGCGGCAAATACGGTTTGGGCATCGTGCCCTTCTCGCCCCTGTCACAAGGCCTGCTAACCGGCAAATATCGCAAGGGCCAACCAATTCCGGCTGGTTCACGGGCAACCTATCAGGATCAAATCCAGGCACTGTTAACCGACGACAATCTTGATAAGGTGGAAGCCCTCATTAAGATGGCCGGCGAACTGGATACCGATTTGGCAACCTTTGCATTGGCTTGGGACTTACGTGATCCCCGGATCAGCAGTTTGATTACGGGTGCCAGCAAGCCTTCCCAACTGAAGAACAACTTAAAAGCCATCGATTTAACCATTCCCGATGATTATTTCAAACGCATTGATCAACTATTCCACTTCAAAAAATTCGAAAGAAAAATTGGGTGATCTGATCACCTATCTTCCACAAAGGGCGTCTCAAACTGCGTGAACCGCACAGTAGAGACGCCCTTTTCGTGGCGATCAATCAATTTAATTATGCACCATATCCAAAACAGCGCCATTAGGATCAATTTCAAAACGCAAAATGACCTGCTTGCTGGCGGTTAACGGCAATCCATCGATATAGACTTCCCGGTGAGTGTCTTCATGGAGTCGTTTGAAGCCCCCAACCTTAATGGCGGCATTCAGGCGTGCAGCTGCCTTACCATCAACGGTCACCGGCCCGTTTGAAATCGTCTGAATTTCAATGCCTTCAGCGAGGTGCTCAAAGTGAATCTGGTCGGCAGAAACATCGCCGAGATCGGTCTTCTTAATTGCCGCGTTAAACGCCGCCTCGTCAATAAACAGCGGCTGCTTAATCCAAATCTTGAAGTCCTCGCCATCTCCGGCCGGCTGCCAGACCGCTTGAACGGGATACGGAACATACCCCTTGAAGTTTTTTACCGGAATGTCGGTTTCCGGTCCCCCACTGATCGTTTTGGCAACCGCGGCGGCTGCCCGGGCCAGCGCGAGAAACGATTCATCAGCGGTGTGATCCGTGGCATGGCCGGTTGCCGTGATATAGCTGCGCTCCGTTAAATCAACAAAGCTCGGTGTCTCGCCGCGACTGTACTCGTCCGGCTCAAACGTTTCCCAATTAAACATCATTAACTCCCCCTTTTACTTGAACGTAACTTAATTTGATGTCAATATAGGCCCAAATCATGTCAAAAGCAACTAAATCGTTTGCGGTTCATGCGCTGGTGATTGACGATTTCAACGAATTATTGTAAGCTAAGTTAACAAAAGTATAAGAATATATAATATTCGTCAAAGAAAAGCTTTTATTTCGGCTTAAAAGGTGTAAACTAACGGGTGTTTATTATTTCCAAATTTCCAAACCAAACGGGAATCGAAAGGAGCAGGAATCTTGCTAAAAATCGCAAAGGGGCGAATTTCCTACATTGCAGTCCTCGGGGCTGTCTTTTTTATGGCAATTCAGGTAGTCGCCACTCTGAATTTACCCAGTCTAACCTCTGACATTGTTAACAACGGGGTCGCGACTGGTGACATTGGGTACATCTGGAAGGTCGGCTTTAAGATGGTCGGCTTCTCGCTAATTAGTATCTTAGCGGCCATCTGTAACGTCTTTCTGGCGTCGACAACCTCCCAGACACTGGGTAAAAATCTTCGAAGCGACATCTATCGGAAAGTCATTAACTTTTCAAATGACGAGTACGATCAGATCGAAACTTCTTCATTAATTACCCGGACCACCAATGACGTGGTCCAGATTCAAAACGTCGGCATTATTATGTTACGAATGATGCTGATGGCGCCAATCATGTTAATCGGGGCCAGCTTTCTGGCCTACACCAAGGACCATCAGCTCACGACCGTCTTTTTGATTGTTTTACCAGTCATGGCGCTATTTATCGGGTTTCTTCTCTACTTTGCCGTGCCAATGTTTCGGGCTATGCAGACCAAGACCGATAAAATTAACCGAATCTTTCGTGAGGGACTGACCGGTGTCCGGGTAATTCGGGCTTTCCGGCAGGACCAATTTGAACAGGACCGTTTTGAAGATGCCAATAAGGATTACACGCAAAACGCGATTAACGTTAACGTCCTAATGGCGCTGGCTTTCCCAGTCATGACCATGATTATGAGCGGGACCAACATCGCGATTATTTGGTTTGGGGCTAAACTCATTGGGGCTCAATCCATGCAGGTCGGTAATCTGATTGCGTTTATGACTTATGCCATGCAAATTCTGATGAGTTTCATGATGCTGTCAATGGTCTTCATCTTCATCCCCCGGGCCCAGGCATCTGCCAAACGAATTCAAGAAGTTCTGAATCTGCATTCAACATTAAAGGTCAAGGAAAATCCGGCGACCTTCAATCCAGACGCGCCGACGCATTCCTTGAAATTCGATCACGTCACCTATCGCTATCGCAACGCCGAAATGCCAGCCTTAACCGACATTGACTTTGAAGCTCATAGTGGCCAGACCGTGGCGATCATTGGCGGTACCGGATCTGGGAAGACGTCGCTGATCAACCTGATTCCACGGTTCTACGACGTTGAATCCGGCAAGGTTGAACTTGACGGGATTAACGTCAATGATATGGCTCTGGATAAGCTCCACGAAGCCGTTTCACTCGTGCCACAAAAGGCAACCCTATTTACGGGAACCCTTCGTGATAACATGAAGTATGGCAAGGATGACGCCACCGATGACGAGATTTGGCACGCCTTGGACATTGCCCGGGCGCGGGACTTCGTTGAAGCCGATCCCGCCGGCCTCGATCTCCACGTTGAACAGGGTGGCGGCAACTTTTCCGGCGGCCAGCGCCAACGATTAGCCATTGCCAGAGCACTGGTCAAGCAGTCGGCCGTCTATATCTTTGACGATTCATTCTCAGCACTTGACTTCAAGACCGATGCTGAATTACGGGCCGAATTGCGCCAAGATGCCCACATTCAACAAAGCATCACGGTCATCGTTGCCCAACGAATCGCCACGGTTGCTGACGCTGACCTGATTTTAGTACTGGATAACGGGAAATTAGTTGGTAAGGGCACGCATGATGAGCTCCGCAAGACCAACAAGGTTTATCAAGAAATTATCAACTCACAAATTCGAAAGGAGGATGACAAGTAATGGCAAAGGAAAATGACGCTTCATCGGCGGACACCAACAACACCAATCAGCCACGCCCAATGGGTGGCGGCGGTCGGGGCGGTCCCCGTGGCGTGGTTGAAAAGCCGAAAAACTTCTGGAAAACCACTAACCGGCTGATGCGCTACATGTCGGATCGAATTATCGGTCTGATTTTGGTACTGATCTTTGCGATTACCAGTGTGATCTTCCAAATCCGGACGCCTAAAATTCTTGGCCAGGCGACCACCGAAATTTATAAGGGCGTCATGAAGGGGGCGGCCGAACAAAAGGCCGGCTTCAATCTCGGTAATCTGCCGATTAACTTTGATAAAATCGTTCACATCATCATTATTGTGGCGATTATGTATTTAGCCTCGGCAATTTTCAGTTACGCCCAGCAGTACATCATGACGCTGATTTCACAACGGACCGTTTACAAACTGCGGCGCCAAATGAAGCAGAAAATGCGGCTGGTCCCGATTCGCTACTACGACACCCACAGTAACGGCGATATCATGAGCCGGGCGGTCAATGATATGGATAACATTGCCAGCACCCTCCAACAAAGTTTGACCCAGGCGGTTACCAGCTTGGTCACCTTTGTCGGAACGTTGTGGATGATGTTTTCAATCAGCTGGAAGCTGACGCTGATTGCATTCGTCACGATTCCGCTGAGTTTAATTGTCGTCGGCATCGTTGCCCCAAGATCCCAGAAGTTCTTTGCGGCCCAGCAGAAGAGTCTCGGCCTATTAAATAACCAGGTTGAGGAAAACTATGCCGGCCAAAACGTCCTCAAGAGTTTCAATAAGGAAAAGGACACCATCGCCAAGTTTGAAGTTCAAAATGAAAAGTATTATCAGTCCGCGTGGAAGGCCCAGTTCATTTCTGGCATTATCATGCCACTGATGATCTTTATGAACAACATTGGCTACGTGTTCGTTGCCATCATTGGGGGAATTCAGGTTGCTCACGGCAACATCACCCTTGGTAACGTGCAGGCTTTCCTGCAGTACACCAACCAGTTCTCTCAGCCAATTTCTCAGCTAGCCAACCTGATGAACACCATTCAGTCAACGATTGCGTCAGCTGAACGGGTCTTTGCCGTCATTGACGAGGAAGAAATGAAGGATACTAAGAAGAATCGGCCAGTGGAGAAAGATTCCGACAACATCGTTGCCCTCGAACACGTCCAGTTCGGCTACGAGAACGAAGACCTGTTAATGACCGATTACAATCTGGCTGTTAAACCAGGCCAACAGGTGGCCATCGTTGGTCCGACCGGTGCCGGGAAAACCACGATTATTAATTTGCTGGAACGATTCTACGACGTTTCTGGCGGCGCCATTCGCGTTAAAGGCGTCGACACCCGCGACATTGATCGCGAAGAACTTCGCTCACATTTCGCAATGGTTCTTCAGGACACCTGGCTGTTTACCGGAACGATCTACGATAACATCAAGTACGGCCGTGAAGACGCGACCCACGATGAGATCATCGAAGCCGCTAAGGCCGCTCACGTGGATGAGTTCGTTCGAAAGCTACCGAACGGTTACGACACCGTCTTAAACGAAGCAGCTTCCAATATTTCTCAGGGACAGCGGCAGCTGCTCACGATTGCCCGGGCGTTTGTTGCCAATCCAGAAATTTTGATTTTGGATGAGGCGACAAGTTCCGTTGATACCCGGACCGAAGTTCAGATTCAGCACGCCATGAGCGAACTGTTGAAGAACCGGACCAGCTTTGTGGTGGCTCACCGGCTTTCTACGATTCAAAATGCCGATAACATTATTGTGATGAACCACGGATCAGTGGTCGAAACCGGGACCCACAACGAGTTGTTGGCTAAGAACGGCTTCTATGCCGATCTGTACAATAGTCAGTTCTCAGACAATGTGTCATTCAATTAGGAGGCGCCACGAAAATGAAAAAGTTAGTTAAAATTGGAATGGCTGCCGCCCTGCTGGTTTTGGGACTGGCTGGCTGCGGCCGGCCAAATCTGGCGGTCGACCACCATCATTTGAATCCGGATGGTCTCGGCGTTGTCATTAAGGGTCAAAGCAAGCATCAATCAGTCAGCTACCAAGTCGACAACGGCAAAAAACGGACCGAAAAGACCCACAACGGCACCTTTACCCTCACCGTTCCCGCAAAGACAACCACCCAAAAAGTCGTTTTCACGGCCGGAGGGACCAAAAAATCCGTCACGGTCGGCAAAGCCCAGTCAATTATCACCTACCCAAAGCTCCAGCAAAAGTATAATCAGGCGATCACGGCGATGGCGTTATCTCAATCTGACCGCCGAAAAGCCGTTGCCATGCAAAAGCAAGCGGCCGCACTCAAGCAGCAGCAACAACAATTGGTCGCAAAAATTACGGCTGACAAGAAAAAGCTTGCCGCTGGAGACACCAGCGCAGCCGCCGATTTAAAGGCTCAAGCGGCCAAGGGGGCCCAGTTAAAAGCTCAGGGCAAGAAGCTCCAAGCGACCGGTGCCAGCGTTCAGGCAGCTATGAAACGGGCCAAGAGCAAGGTCAGCGACCAGCTGCTTCCAGCAAACGGCAAACCCGGCGTCCATAATTTAGTTACCACTAGGGACGTCACAATCCGAACCAATTTGGATCACAACCAGGTGGTCGGCGTTGCCCTTATGGTGCCGGTTTCCGCAATGAAGAATAAGCAACAGGCCAAGAAGTTCATCACCTCCTTCTCAGTTCTGGCCGACAGCGCAGGCGCTAACGCTAAGAAAATTATGAAGGACTTTCAGAAACAGGCCAAATCAAGTAAAACCAGCCAAACGACGAACAAAACGCTCCGTTCAAATGGCATTAGTTTCCAGATTGGTTATTCAGCAACAACGTTATATATCTATATGACGAAAAAGTAGCTGGTAATTCATCAATCGCGGGGTTGAGACAAAGGGATCGATTGTCTCAACCCTTTTCTTGTATATTTGGATATGCCATTGTCAAAACGGGCGACTAATAGCCGTTGGCGGCCATCTGCGGCCACCTACCGCGAAACTAACTCCCGTACATTTCTACTGGCTGTGACCACGATAATCATCGGTCACTGGTTAATCGGCCGGTGCGCTTGACGGATAGCTGCGAATCAACTCACTAAATTTCGATAAAAAAATCGGCCACCACATCACTGTGATGAACCGATTTTTTATTGCCTGAATTTAAACTGGATTAAGTTAAATCTTAGTACCAGCCATTTGCTTGCCAGAATGACTTGGCAGCTGACCATGAGCCGTAACGGCTTGAAACGTACTGGTTAGCAACCTTTTCCTGGTTAGCAGCTGAATAGTCACCGTTAAGGTATGAAGCACTCAATTGGTACTTACCAACGTATTGACCGTTCCGTGCTGAGTATGAACCACCTGATTCATGAGAAGCGATCCAAGCTTTTGCTGAACCACCGTCTGATGCACCGGTTGATGCAGTTGAATAATTAGCATTGCTGTTGCTGCTAGTGTTTGTGTTAGCAGTTGTACTTGCGTAATTATTAGTTGATTGTTGTGCTTGGCTGTATTGTGGTTGAGTATATGATGATTGAGTCGTTGTAGTCTGTTGTGCTGGTTGCTGGGTTGATGTTGCTTGACTAGTTTGACTGCCATCAGGGATGTTCAACTGTTCGCCAACAACGATCACATTTGAACTGTTCAAGTTGTTTGCTTGGTTAATTGCATCGATGGAAACATTGTACTTCTGCGAGAGACCCCAAACGGTATCGCCTGATTGAACTGTCACAACAGTTGAAGCTGATGCATACGAGAAACCTGCGAAGAAAATACCAACAGCTGCTGCTGAAGTTGCGAGAATCATAGAGAATACTTTTTTCAAAATTACACACTCCTATAGAATACTTGTGTCTGTGTCTAGAATTTGCTGACCTCATCGATCAACAATGCATAGTTTATCCTTACGGTGTAACAAACAAATAACACGCGTATTAAGCTTAACCAGCCGTGTGTAAATAATGTAATGGTTCGGTAATCTTTGTTAAATGCTCATTTATCGAGAATTGCCTCAACGGTCATCTCATCATAATCGTAACGCTTTCTTGATTTTGACTTATGTTTCATTTCTCATCGTTCTCTTGGTAATCCGGGGGTGAAATTTTGTGTTTTTTGCGAAAAATCGGGCTAAATTTTGAAAATTAGCACAAAAAAAGCGGCTTTTCAGCCGTTTTTTATCAAAATAACGTCATATCTTTTAAGCATTTAGGCTCAAATTCTGGCAAAATTACGACTCAAGCCGCCGAACACCATAGAATTCTTCTGGATAATAGATTTTACCGCTCTTATTAAACAGGCTGCCATCAGCCAATGGTTTAATCAGATTGGCACTGATATCAACCGGCATCGTTGAGAAGATGTTGAAGTTTTCCGCCGCAACGTATCCCAGTTCATAGAAGAAGTCGGTATTATCAACCGCACTCACCGCTTCAAAGCCCGCCAGCTGGGCGCGGCTCTCAAGCTCGTAGATCAGCCCCTGGCCAACGCCTTGATGCCGATACTTCTCGGGAACGGCGACTTCAACAATTGACACGATCTTGTGACGATGGTTAACTGAACGGATAGTGACTGGAATCATCAGGGCGTGCCCAATGATTTCATGGTGGTCCTTGGCAACCACTTCAAAGTTTTCGTGGAAATCATCATAAAACCGAAGCCGGTCAACCATGTCCACTTCATCACCATCACTGTTAGTCTCCTGATTGGTGTAACTTTCCGCAATGACTTTCCGAATGGCTGAATAGTCGTCCTTCTGTGCGGTTTCAACTGAAAAATTTGCTTTAATTTCAAAAACCTCCTATATAATAGAACTAACGTCTGTTCACCAGACAAAGTTCCTGCCCAAAATCCATTATCACATTTGAGATGCTTTGATAACATTATAAGGGACAATCGCATTAAAAAACAATGAGAAAGTTGGATAAATATGTCAACGAAAGTCAAATTAGCCATTCTTTGGCTCATTATTTACATCATTTTCGCCGTCGGTGCCCTTTATCTGGGAGTTCTCGCCCCAGCCAAAATCGGCATCACTTGGAGCATCTTTTGGTACATCGCCGCGGCCTTGATTGCCTATTACCTGTGGTTTAAAAATGTCGTGTATCAACGCGTCATGTACTATGCCCGGGCTTTGAAGCTCAGTCAGTCTGATTTACGAGCACTGATTCCCAACCTCAAGCAAAGCCAGGTTGTCCCGGATCCGAATCGCAAAAATTACTTTGCCCCAATCTTCAACTTTCCCCTCCAAGGGTTGGACATCCTCGACAAAAAGTTACGTCAACAGGCTTCCGAGCGGCAGATTCCGCCATTCAGATAGTGTTTAAAATAGCAGAGGCCGGGACAAAACTCAAAATTTTGTCCCGGCCTCACGGTTTATCCGAATGTTACCTAGCTGAATCATGGGCCAGAAAGCAGCTTCCGGCCGTATAAGGGGATTATCCAAATATCCAAGCCCAGGATATTCGGATAATCCCCTTATACTCTGGAAGCTAACCGCTTTATGTCCCACACTCTGCTATATTTTATAAATCACCATTTATTGAACTTCGGCTAACTTTTTGTCGAAGTAGGCCGCCAACTTGGTTTTCGGAAAAATACCGCTCACTTTCTCAGCGGCCCGGCCATTTTTAAAAATGACGAGGCTGGGCACGCTCATCACGTGGTAGCGTTCCGCAATTTCCTGATTGCCATCAACGTTCATCCGCCCGAAATGAATCCGATCACCATAACTCTTTTCCAAATCTTCAAGAATCGGATCCAAGATCTTGCAGGGACCGCACCACGGCGCCCAGAAATCGATGATGGTTAATGCATTGGCGGTTTCGGCAGTTAAGTTATCCTTCGTTATCTCGACGCTCATCTGTAGCCCTCCGATTTTTGCGAACGTAATGAATAATCAGCGTAATAATGACAGCGACGATCACAACGACCCCGAATAACGGGGCTGGGATCTCGATATCAATCATTGGAATCGACAGTAATAGCTTAATCGCAATAATGCCGATTAATACGTAAGCCATTGGCTGAAGTTCGGGGATTTTGCCCATTAACTTCATAATCACTTCAGCAACCCCCCGCATGGCGAGGATGCCAATCATCCCCCCAATTAAGACGATCACCGGGTTCGGCGAAATGGCCAAAGATGCCAGTACTGAGTCGACGGAGAAAACCACATCCATGAACTCAATTTGAATGACCACTGACCAAAACAGAGATCGCCCCCGCTTATTTTGGCTGGCAAGCTTGTGGGTTCGAACAACCCGCGTCTTTCTGAAGAAGCTGTACACCAGGTACAGTAGGTATGCAGACCCAATGACTTTAATTTCCCAAAAATGAATTAGGTAGGTGCCCAGGCCGATGATCAAAAATCGGAACAAGTAGGCGCCCCATAAGCCGTAAAACAGGGACTTTTCCCGCTGAATTTTCGTTGGCAGCGCCTGGGTTTGCGCCGCAAGGACGACGGCATTATCAACTGAAAGCAAACACTCAATCGTTACCAGTGACAAAATAATCAGCCAGTCACCGCCACTGGTAATGACGGTGCTCCAATTATGTGGATCAAAAAACGGGCCATATAGGTCAGATACCCAATTCAACAATTTTAGCAAGACCTCCCAGATTAGTGGCCACCATCCGCCCCTTGATTCTCAAAACCGCTCATGGTGGCCGTCTCGACGAAGCGGCATCCCATCACCATTAGAATCGACATGGTACCACCGTCATTTTTCTCTGTACATTACCATATATTATTTTTAATCCAAGAGCAATAGGCAGGCATCAACTAATCGTCGTTGAGCGCTTTCAAATCGTATTTTCCCAGATGATATTTCACGATCAGCCGATTAAGTTTCGCCGCGTAATGCGGATCAGTCGCGTACCCATTTTCCTGAAGCAGGCGCGTGGTCGTCCGGTAACTCAGAAGATTGGTTCGCCGCACAAATTTACGGTGAACCAACCGGTTGTGATCGGTGATCGCTGCGGCAACGCTGGGATACTTTCTGAATTGTGCCAAAACGCGGACTGATTTGCCATTTTCAACCTCCCGCGTATAAAACGTGACCGATTGGCCCTGATAGGTCCCCTTGACGCCAAAGGGATTATGAGCCTCGGAATAAAGATCTGACGTACCGAATTGTGACTCCAAAGCCGCTTGGGCGATCACCACACTGGGTAAAATTTGCCGGTTGCGCTGAAAGTTGCGAACGGCTGGAACCGCGATTGACCGAATAAAGGCATCCTTCTGTTTAATTGTCACGTGGACGCCGCCAGTTTGGGTCACCTCGGGGATTGCCCGCTTAGGCGTGGCCGTGTTTCGCTGATGCCGAATTGTCAGGCCCGCCCCGATGACAATAACCGTCACCAATAGTAACAGGCTCGTCCAGCCGATTTTCTTCCACAAAGTTCACTCATCTCACTTAATTGAATTCCTGAAACGTCACTTCATTGGCAACGTCAAAGAAGATGGGTTCAGTCCGTTGAATCATATCGTCAGTCAATTGGATCTTAACCACCGACTTTGCGTGGTACGGCTGGTAATAATAATTCCGGCTTTCGCACGCCACCGCTGCCCGGTACACCGAGTACGTTGGCTGATGGGCCGAACTCTTGGGAACGTTGACCGAATCTAACAAATGCCAGCAGTTATCAAACGCGGCCGTCTCGTCATCAGGGAGGTCAATGCGCTCCTTTAAATAGGCTGCCCGGATAAACCGGGATCCTGGCGAATACGATCCCGGCGGAATTGACTTGCCGGAAACGTTACCGGTGGTCACCCGCGGCGTATTCAGCGGCACCGTCCCATTTTCAAAAGCGGGGGTAAATTCCAAATACTTCTCGAGGCGGTTAATCTGGCGATCAAAATGATTGCTGTTGGTGAGAACCCCCAGCGGATTTTCAATGATTTCAATCGGCTGGGTTACCGGTTCCACCACCACAATTCGGCCGGTGGGGTCGCACGCCGCAAAGTGGAGTTCACTGTGCCCGTACTTCAATAAGCTATGAGTATCAGCCATCAGCTCAATATTTTCGATGTCATCGATGATTTCTTGGACCGAACGGTAGTTGGCAAGTAAATGAAAGGAAAGTTCAAACGGCGCTAAATGCATCTTTCCGGGTGTCGGCTCCTCAACCAATTGACTGCCATTGGTAAAGGTTAACTTCTGAACCGCCAGGCCGAATTCATTCACCCCGTCAGAGGCATCGATTCGCTGGCCGTGTTTTCCGCCGGAGCCCAGCAGCGCGTATTTCGTCACGTATTCCTGATTATCGAAAACGGATCGCCAGTGGTAATGGCGGGGCGCAAAAAATGGCTTGGCACCGAGTCGCGGCCAGTCCATTGTCCGGGCAAGCACATGGCTGCCGTCAATCTGACCAATTTGTAAAATGCTGGTACACACGAGACTTCACCTCTTCTATCTTCATTAAATCGTTTAGTTTCCATTATAATTGAGCTGCACGGCGATTTGCTATCGCAACCACCGTCATAAAATGGTAGAATTTTATTAAATGGGAAATAACTCTTATCGATTTTTTAGTACATATTACAGGGGACGACTTCATGCAGGGTATAATGTCAAAATTTCATCAAAATCGCGTGTTCACGCTGTTAGTATGGCTGATAATTGTCTTTATTGCAATTATTTCCGCTCCAAGTATAACTAATACATTACAGCGGTATAGCCAGCCAACTTTCAGCGCCAATTCACAGCCGCAAAAAGCGGCAAATTTACGCGATCAGTGGGGGTACCAGTTAGGCCATTCACAAACGATTAACATCGTCTATGAGAATCCAAGCGGAAAATTAACCTCAAAACAAAAGCAGACCATCCAGTCAACGATTGATGGTTTAAAAAAACATCAGTCTTACTATAGTATTAAACGCATCGTCACGCCAAGCACAAATGTGTCGGGGCAAGCGCAAATGCTGTCCAAGGACGGGTCAACCCAGGTCGTTTCGTTAGACATTAATCCGAAGAACGATCTGCGGATTCTCACCAGTGAGCTGGTGACCCAGGTTAAAGTTCCCGGGCTAAAATCATTCGTTACCAGTCCGGAGATTGTCCGGGACGTCAATAACCAGACCACCGCGCAAGTCACAAAGATCGTATTAGTCGCGTTATTTATTGCGTCGATCTTGATTGTGGGCATCTACTTTAGGGCAGTCTTGGCCGCTCTGATTTCGTTTATTACCTTATTTACGGCGTTCGTTACTTCTTACAGTATTTCACTAAACCTGGCCAACCACTTCAACTGGGCCTTCACCCAGTACGTGCCGTTAGAAATTGGGCTGGCGGTACTGGTTCTGGGCACCATCTGGAATATCTACATTTTCCGAAAACTCAAGAGTGTCCTCACCGTTGAACGGGAACCGCGCGCCGCAACCAAACAAACCATTCAAGGATTACGCTTCCCAATCACGATCGTTGGCGGCGCCTTGACCATCTTATTTGGCTTATGCGGCCTAGTTCACTTTGATGAAATTCAAGCACTCTGGGCTTTGGCAATTACCTACCCCGTCCTGATTTTGGCAACGCTCACCCTCAACGCCGTCTTCACGGCTGCGTTGGGCGAAAGTATCTTCTGGCCAACGACGACCTTGAAGCCCGCCATGAAGGCTTCATATTGGAATAAAGCCACCGAATTTTCACTCTGGCAGCCAATTGCCGGCTTTTTGGTGGTTCTCTATATCACCCTGCCATTTATTTACTTCTACCACAATAGTCTCAACTTTTCGCCCATGACAAACCTGACGGAAACCAGTCAGGCTGTCAAGGGGGCCCGTGTTTTGCAGGCTCACTTTAGCGAGGGCAAACCAACCCCGGTCACCATCTATCTGAAAGCCGATAAACCGCTGACCAACGAGAAATCCCTTCAAAGTTTAGATGAGCTGACCACCAAGCTACAACATACGGCTGGCGTCAGCGACGTCTATTCGTTGACGCAGCCCGGCGGCATGCCAATTGAAAAGTACTACGTTGCCAATCAGCTGGAATCCATCGGCTTAAGCTCTAAACAGGCCACTGGCCAACTTTCCCAAGCATCCAACGGAATTACGTCCAACGCTAATAATTTGGATCTGAAATCCTTAAAACAACAGGTCAGGTCAATGGCTGCCCTGGTCAAGAAGAGTCACCAGATCGTTCAAAGCAGCAGCAGCCTGGCATCCCAGGTCAATAACGCCGCGGCGAATGCCGGGACCTCAGTTCAAGCCAACGCTTCAAAGAAGGTCCAGCGTTATCAGCGGCAGATTAACCAGTTGAACCAGTCACTCCAGAACGTTTCTTCCGGCGTAAGTCAGCTGGCCGCCGAGGGGCAGGTCATTCAAAATTACGGCGAGAACAGTTACAACAATCTTCAGAATTATAGTCAACAGATTAAGCAAATCCAGCAGGCGTTAAAGAAGGTCAACCGCCAAGTCACCTCATCAACCAGCCAGTTAAATCACATTTATGATTATCTCAGCGGCTTACAGAAGTCCGGCGGCGCCAACGTCTACTACATTACCAAGGCCCAGCTTGCCGACACGGACTTTCAACAGACAATGCTGAATTACACCAGCCAGAACCAGAAGATTACCACCCTTCAAGTCGTCTTCAAGAACGCGCCGTCAAGTACGACGAATATTAAGCAGGTCAATCGACTTAAGCAGCAGATCAATCTTCAGCTGCGCGGCACCGCCCTTTCAGATGCTCAGGTTGCCATTACCGGTGAACCAGTCACCCAAGCCATGACGCAATCCAAAATGAGCCACCACTTTCTGACACTATTCCTGATTCTCATCATTGGCATTCTTGCGGCCGTCTTTACCGTCAGCCGGGCAATTCTTCAACCGCTTTACTGGACCGTGACGTTTGCCATGTCCGCGCTCACCGGCTTCCAGCTCACCTACCTGACGATGCATTTCATTGCTGGTATTAAGCAGTTTGACTGGCAAGTGCCAATTATGGCGGCCACGATTTTAGTCGCGTTTGGCGCCTGGCAAATCATCGCTCTCGGATTATCATACCGATACACCGAACTGTCACTTCTGGATTGGATTCGGCCAACCATGGCGAGTTACGGACAAATTGTCCGGTATATTCTGTTAGTCATCGTGATCCTGGCAATCGCATTAACCTTTGGCGCGTCATTTGGCATGATCGAGGTCGCGCTGATCGTCATCTACACCGCTGCGGTCTTCTACCTCATCTTGCCAATGATTGTCTCGTCGATGGGTAAATTAGCCGTGACCCTCCCGAATAAAAAGCACATTTTGAAGAATAAGTAGTCAATCCGCTCGCAAAATTGTTCACAAATTGTAACATTCACCGGAAATATTGGGAATAAACCCGTAAATTTTCCTTAAAATGCTTCATTTAAGTCGAAATTGTCATGAAACGTCTGAGAATCTCAGGCGTTTTTTTATTTATCCGGATAACTTTAATCCCACTATGGCAGTGTTTTCACCAGTGCCTTTCAATAAGCCGCCCACCAATGTTTCAGCCGGAAATCTTCTTTAACTGCATTGATAATTGTTTGTCACAGAAATGCAACACTAGATTGATAGGATTGTACTTGTAAATTGATAGGGAGTTGTTGAAAAATTATGAAATTACATAAGCAAATCATTTTAGTCGTCGTTGCATTCTTCGCATTACTAACCGCAGGATTCAGTACAGCCTCAGCAGCAAAGGCTGACGACGATGCCTCATATTCATCACTGTACACCGTTGCAAAGCAGAATCTCGGCAAACCATATGTATGGGGTGCAACCGGACCTTCATCATTTGATTGCTCAGGCTTCACAAGTTACGTTTACAAGAAGGGCGCCGGTGTTAAGCTTCCCCGGACTGCTCAAGCACAATACAATGCCGAAAAGAAAGTTTCATACAGCAACCTCCAGAAGGGTGACTTGGTATTCTTCGGCGGCAGCACTTCATCAATCTCGCACGTTGGCATGTACATTGGCAACGGCAAGATGGTCGATGCTCAAAACCGTGGCGTGATCACTGAAAACGTTAAGGCCCCTTGGTGGCATTACGTTGGTGGCGTTCATGTAACTGACCTCGACGACTAGTCACTTAATCTAACCACAACTTAAATTAATATCGCGACAAACTAACTTTTTACTCAAAAGGCTGGGATCAGAATTGGTCCCAGCCTTTTATAATGGGTCAAAGTCAAATCGTATTGATGGCGACTTATGAGCATCACCTTTTGGTGATGCTTTTTTGTTATTAGGCATGAATTAGTTTAATGCGAATGAACAAATGT
>ENA-OXUB01000022-OXUB01000022.1-human-gut-metagenome-genome-assembly--contig:-NODE-22-length-114337-cov-14.681647_pt1 | contig 114337 bp, 87 predicted proteins | sample MGYA00249345_ERZ652652 | MGnify/ENA primary metagenome ERZ652652 (study PRJEB26925, sample SAMN05826496) | human gut metagenome | biome: ENVO:2100002; feature: ENVO:00000062; material: ENVO:00002003... | reverse complement strand
TCTACACACTGCATATCGTCGGCAGCGTCAGATGTGTATAAGAGACAGCTGTATTACGGGCTGCGCAGTCCACAGCGCCTCTTTATCGAGGTCATGGCGGTTGACGGGGACAAACCGACGCGCATGGCGGATATCATTGAGCGCTGCGATCGCACCCAGAGCTGGGCGAGTAAATATCGCGCAAGCCTGATTCGCGAGCGCGTCATCGAGGCTGCCGGATACGGTCTCGTCCGGTTTACCGTGCCCATGCTGGGCGCGTACATTCGCGATCGAGTTTTATGGCATGAGTAGGGTGATAAAGGTGACGGAACAGAAGATGAGCCCGCAGGCTATCGAGGTGCGTGGCGCGCGTGTCCATAACCTTAAGGACATCGATATTGATATCCCGCTGGGAAAGCTCGTGGGTATTGCCGGCGTGTCGGGTTCGGGCAAGAGTTCGCTGGCACTGGGGGTTCTTTATGCCGAGGGCTCGCGTCGCTACTTGGAAGCACTTAGCACCTATACTCGACGTCGCCTGACGCAGGCCGAACACGCCCAGGTGGACGAGGTGCTGCACGTGCCGGCGGCGCTCGCGCTGCACCAGCGTCCGAGCGTGCCGGGCGTGCGCTCCACCTTTGGCACTATGACCGAGCTCAACAACAGCCTGCGTCTGCTCTTTAGCCGTTGCGCCCATCACGTGTGCCCGCATTGCGGGGCGCGTGTGGAGCCAAGCCTCAACGTAGCGGCTGGCCTGTCGCTCACGTGTCCGACGTGCGGCCGCGAGTTCTACGCTCCGAGCGCCGAGGACCTTGCCTTTAACAGTGGCGGTGCATGCCCCACCTGTGGCGGCACCGGTGTCATGCGCGAGGTGGACGAGGCGAGCCTGGTGCCCGACGAGTCAAAGACCATCAACGAAGGTGCGGTGCTTCCCTGGGGTACGCTCATGTGGGATTTGATGAAGCAGGTCGCCGGCGAGATGGGCGTGCGCACCGACGTGCCGTTTAACCAGCTCACGCCTCAAGAGCGCGATATCGTGTTCCACGGTCCGGCGGTTAAGAAGCACATTCTCTACGTTCCCAAAAACGGCGAGGGCGCCACGCCGCTCGACTTTACCTATTACAACGCCGTCTATACCGTCGAGAATGCGCTCGCCAAGGTTAAGGACGATAAGGGGCTCAAACGCGTTGCGCGCTTTTTGCGCGAGGGGCCATGCCGCGACTGTGGTGGCACGCGTCTTTCCGAGGCTGCGCGCCAGCCCCAAGTGCGCGGTATCAATCTGGCGCAGGCCGCGGCCATGACGCTTGGTGATGCGGTTGAGTGGGTGCGCGGGGTGCCCGCATCCTTGCCGCCCGAGATGCGGCCCATGGCAGCGGATATCTGCGATTCATTTTTGGGCACGGCCCGTCGCCTGGTCGACCTGGGTCTTGATTACCTTTCACTCGATCGCGCCGGTGCCACGCTCTCCACGGGTGAGCGCCAGCGCGTGCAACTTGCTCGCGTGGTGCGCAACCGATCGACAGGCGTGCTTTATGTGTTGGACGAGCCCTCGATTGGCCTGCATCCGGCAAATGTCGACGGCCTGGTTGGTGTGATGCGCGACCTGGTAGGCGACGGCAACACCGTGGTCGTTGTCGACCACGATACGCGCGTACTGGCGGAAGCCGACTATCTGGTCGAGATGGGCCCCGTCGCCGGAGCAGGCGGCGGTAACGTGATCGCTGCCGGTACAGTAGACGAGATCGAGCAATCGCGGGGCAGCCGCATCGCTCCGTTTCTGCGCGCAGAGCCCAAGCGCTTGCGCCCACAGGTGACTGACGACGAAATGTTCGACCAGGGCCACATCCGCATGGCGACCGATACCATCCATACCGTCAAGCCGCTCGAAGTCGATATCCCGCGCGGCCGCCTTGTCGCGGTGACGGGCGTTTCGGGCTCGGGCAAGACAACGTTGGTGCTCGAGACGCTCATCCCGGCACTCAAGGCACAGGCAGCCGGCGAGCGCCTGCCAAAACATGTGCGCTGGATCGATGCCGAAGGCATTGCGCGTGCCAACCTGATTGACGCCACGCCCATCGGTGCCAACGTGCGCTCGACGGTAGCGACCTATGCCGACATCCATGATGAGCTGCGACGCGCCTTCGCCCGTACGCCCGAAGCCAAGGCAGCCGGCTACAAGGCGGGCGCCTTTAGCTACAACACCGGCGCCTTGCGCTGCCCTACGTGCGATGGAACGGGCTCGATTTCGCTCGACGTGCAGTTTTTGCCCGACGTCGAGATCGTCTGCCCGGCATGTCGCGGTTCGCGTTATGCGGACGCGGCTTCGCGTATCCATCGTGAGGGCAAGGACGGGAGCTTGCTGACGTTGCCGCAGCTCATGGACATGAGTGTGGACGAGGCCATTGACGCCACACTGGGACTCAAGAAGGTTCAGACGCGTTTGCAGACCTTGCACGACCTGGGCCTGGGTTATCTCACGCTTGGCGAGCCCACACCGGCGCTTTCGGGCGGTGAGGCACAGCGCCTTAAGCTCGCGAGCGAGATGGGCCGCGTGCAGGATGATGCCGTATTCGTATTTGACGAGCCCACGATCGGCCTGCATCCGCTCGATGTTCAGGTGCTGTTGAACGTGTTTGACGGCCTCGTTGCCAAGGGCGCCACAGTTATCGTGATCGAACACGATCTCGACCTTATCCGTAACGCCGATTACGTGATCGACATGGGCCCGGGCGGTGGCGATGCGGGCGGGCAAATCGTCTGCGCCGGCACGCCGAGCGACATCGCGGCTTGCTCCAAGAGCATTACCGGTCGCTACCTATAGGCAATGTGACAAAGGGACTGCCTCTTTGTCACATTGATTTCTATTTCACGCATTGAGCCGCGAGATAGTCGCGGAAGAATGGCAATTCAAATGCGACGAGCCCTCGTCCTCGTTCTCCGATGATGCCGGCATCTATCATGCGGCGTCGGTAGCGGGAGACCTGCTGCGGCGAACGCTTGAGGCGCTCGATAAGGTCGGCGGTGGTGGACTCTTCTTCGTCATCGAGCATGGCGATGAGGAATCGCTTGTCCTCTGCAGTGAGTTCCCGATAGGTTGCCGCGAGGATTCGGTCGTCCATCTCGTCGCGCGCGATTTTGATTCCCAGGTCAAAGTCGCGTGACGAGATTTCCTTCGAATCGCTTGTGAGATCCCAGGCACGGTAGCCTACGAGTTGCAATAGGAAGGGAAAACCAGAGATCGAGCGAACTGCTCTATCGATTCCCTCAGCATCTGCCAGGCGATCGTTTTCCTGGATTGTGCGAATCAAGGCCTCGCGCACGTCATAGTCGGCAATGCGACCCAGATGATATTGTTGGGCGCGGCGAAGGAACGAGACCGTCTTGTGGTTCAGTAGCGTCGATACGTTGTTGGGAAGTCCCGCCATGAGCAGGGCGACGCGTTTCCCATCGGTCACAAAGTGCTGATACGTTGCTGCGAGCTGAATCATCTCGTCGAGTGTCGGGTCCACCTCGTCAACCGTGACGAGCAGACCGGTGCCCGCCTCGTTGAGCTGGTCGATGATGTCGCTCATGCGATAACGCCAGGTTGAAGCATCGTGAACGCGACTGACCTCGATGCTGCCGAGCGGTGCAATTCCGAGACCGGTGACTTCGAAGTGGTTGGACGGGCCGATAAGATGGCCGGCAGCACGTTTCGCCCCGAACTCGATTTCCTCAAGCATTCCCGGGAGCGCGGTCGTCTTTACGGCAATCCAGCCGTGGGATTCCGCCCTTGTCGCGAGCGACGACATGAGAGCGGTTTTACCGGTTCCACGCGCGCCTGAGAAGATCGAGGTCAATTCTGGGCGCCTGCGCTGGCTCAAGAAGGCACGGTCCAAATCCCGAATAATCTGTTGTCTGCCAGCGAGGTGGGCAGGAACCTCACCAAAACTGGGGGTAAACGGGTTCTCGAGATATTCCACAAGGCTCTCCTTTCACACCGCCGTTTAACTTCATTTTACTTTAGTTAATTCTGATTAAAAGTGAGGGCTCTTTATCTAGAGCATCAATTAGGCGTGTGTGCCATCGGCGCGGCGCTTGAATGTGACAAAGGGACAGTTCCTTTGTCACATTCCCGGAAAGCCTGCCTGGCGCAGGGCCTCGTAGAGGACGATGGCGGCGCTGTTGGAAAGGTTGAGGGCGCTGATGCGGTAGTCGTCGGGATTGACGAAGTTGCCGCAGATATCCTGCCGAAGGATGGCCTCGTGGCTGTCCTCGGTATGCCCCAGCGATTCCTCGTGAGCTTCCCATGCCTCGGCGTTATCGAGCGAGTCGCAATCGCGCAGCATCGGGATGCGCTCGCAGCGCTCGGGCGCCGCGGCAAGCAGTGGCTCGGGAATGCCCGAGCTCTCGCTGCCAAAGACCAAGTAGTCGCCATCGCGGTAGGTACTCTGCGCATAGGTTCTGCGCGCCTTTTTGGTCAGCAGATGCAGGCGCTCGTCGGCAGGGGAGAGGCCGTTGCGCGCAAGGAAATCCTCCCAGCCGGCATAGGTCGTCACGTCCAAGTTTTGCCAGTAGCCCAGTCCGGCACGACGCACCGTCTTGTCGTCGAGCGAAAACCCCAGCGGCTCCACCAGATGCAGACGGGCGCCGGTGACCACGCAGGTACGGCCGATATTGCCTGTATTGGCCGGAATTTCGGGTGCATACAGCACGATATTGAACATGAATCTCCTTGGCTCAGAACGAAAAACCACCACGAAGGGCACCTTCGTGGTGGTTTGGCGGTTGTGTAGGCGGAAAATGCCCGCTTGGATAAACCTAGGCGCGGTGCCAGTCGGTCAGGCAGGCATCGAGGGAGGCGATGAGCGCATCCTTGTCCATGTGACGGCCGATGATGCACAGGCTCGTCATGCGGTCGCCCGTCTCGTCGTCCCAAATCTGCATGATTTTGGGGTTCTCGTCGATGATCTTCTGCTTCTCGCCCTCGGGCGCCGAGTCGACAAACAGGCCGTTTTCCATCAGGCGCATCTGGTGGCCGGCCTGCTCAAACATGTAGCACATGTCCGGATCGCCGGTCTGCCACAGCGGGCCCTTGACGCGGATGACCTCGTCGGGCCACTCCTGCTCAACAAAATCGGTGAACTTCTGCAGGTCAAACGGCTTGCGGCGCGAGTAAACAAAGGTCTCGATGTCGTACTCGAGCACCTCGGGGTCGTCGTGCTCTTCGGGATGCTCCATGGCCTCGATCCAGGCGGCGGAGTTGTAGGCGCGCATAAAGTCGAAGCGGTCGGTATCGAGCAGCTCCTCCATGGGAACCTCGCCGTTTTGAGCCTCGACGATCACGGCGTCCTTCTGCAGGCTGCGCACGATGGCCTTAAGCTCGGCGATCTGCTCAGGGCTCACGGTATCGGTCTTGTTGAGGATCAGCGTGGAGCAGAACTCGATCTGCTGGATGAGCAGGCTTTCGATGTCGTCCTCGTCGATATCCTCTGCCAGCAGGTCGCGGCCGCCATTGAACTCGTCGTACATGCGGGCGCAATCGACCACGGCCACGATGTTGTCGAGCGCGAGCTTGGGCTCGCCGCCCACCTTGGCCACGTCGCAGAAGCTCGAGATGGTGTAGGCGATGGGGATGGGCTCACAAATACCCGATGCCTCGATGATGATGTAATCGAAGTTGCCCGAATCGGCGATGCCCTGCAGCTGGTTGGCCAGGTCATCCGAAAGCGTGCAGCAGATGCAGCCGTTGGTGAGCGGGATGAGGTCGTCGGTCTCGGAAAGGCCGCCGTCGGCGATGAGACTAGCGTCGACATTGATCTCGCCGATATCGTTGACGATCACGGCGGCGCGGATGCCGCCGTCGTTAGCGAGGATGTGGTTGAGCAGTGTGGTCTTGCCGGCACCGAGGTAGCCGGTAAGCATGATGATCTTCACGGGTTTGTTGGGCATGTGCCCTCCTTTGTTAGACATGGCTTACAGTTGAATCTTATGCCAAACGCTCGCTCTTATACCCACGCGCTGGCAAATAACACAGGCTACTCCCAGGCTCCCCATACATCGGGGCAATAACCGACGGTGGCCTTTTTGCCGTTGCGTACGATGGGCTCGGCTAGAACCTGCTGGTTCTCGAGCAGTTTGTCGAAGCGCTGACTGGGGGTAAGGTGCTGAATGAGTGCGAGTGTCTCCTCGTCCTTGGCCTTGGGGTTGAGCAGTTTGTCGATGCCGCCGACCGCCTGCATCACGCTCGTGAGCTCGCCCTTGCTCATCTCCTTTTCCTTAAGGTCGATAAACTGCACCTTAATGCGGCGCTCCTTAAAATAACGCTGCGCCTTCTTGGTGTCGAAAGACTTTTTGGTGCCAAAAATCTGGATATTCATGTTCCGCCGTTCTACCTGATGAAGTTGGTGCGCTCGCGATTGGCTTCGGGCGCGTTGATGCCGGCGGCCTGTCCTGCCTCGATGCAACGAAGGAGCCAGGCCATGTTCTTGCCGATGTTGCGCATGGTGGCTAGGCCCTCAGCGTCCTGGGCGGCCTCGCCCGGCATGGCGCCAAACACGTTGTTCCAGTACGTTGAGGCAACCACGGGCATCTGGTTGATGGTGAAGTATTTGTTGAGCACGTCGAAGGTCGTCGACGTACCGCCGCGACGGGCGACGGCGACGGCAGCGCCCGGCTTGTGCGCAAAGGCCTTGCTGCCGGCATAGAAGGCGCGATCGAGGGCCGAAAGGATGCGGCCGCTGGGGTGCGCATAGTAGACGGGCGAGCCAAAGACAAAGCCGTCTGCCTGCTCGGCGGCAGCGATGAGCTCGTTCACCACGTCGTCGTCAAAGGTGCAGCGACCGCCAAGCTTGCCGCACTGGCCGCAACCGATGCAATCGCGAATGGGCTTGGCGCCCAGCTGAAACGCCTCGGTATCAATGCCTTCGGTATTGAGCTGCTCGGCGACCTCGGCGAGTGCGCGGGCGGTGTTGCCGTTTGCCTTGGGGCTGCCATTGACCAAAAGAACCTTCATCACAAACTCCCTCTGCTTTTGGTGACTTCTGCAGAGGATTATCGCACGATGGGGGAGGCGGCGCGGGCGCGGCACTAATCCAGTTTGGTGCCTGGCACCTGCACGGCTTTTCCGAGCAACGCTTTGAGCTCGTTCAAAATGGAAACGGGCTGACGGTCGACGCCGTCCAGATGGAGCGTGGCCACGCGAATGGGTGGCTGATATTCAAATGGGCCAAAGAGCACGGGCGAACCCAGGAACCGCTCGATTTCCTCTGCAATCGCATCGGTTTCTTCGGGATCAAAGTCGTCGAAAAGAGCCACGAACATCGGTCCCGTCGAGCGGAACATACGACCCTTACCGCGCGAGCATTCCACCAGACAGGCGGCACATTCTGCCAAAACGCGGTCGCCCGCATCAAAGCCAAAGCGGGCATTGACCTGAGCGATATCGTCGATTTTGATGGCGATCAAACCAGCCTTGCGCGCCACGCGACGCATTTCGCCAATGGCGTTGACCAGGGCGTGAATATCGCCCAAGCCGGTCACGGAATCGGTCGTATCTGCCAAGCTTCGGTTGATGATAATGCCCACATACATGCCGGGCTCGGTATCGGTGCCGTCCAAGCGGTAGCCCGTGCAGTCGCAAAGCACGTATTTTCCGGTGGCATCCATTACGCGATACTGCATGTAGTGGAAGTGCCACGTGCCGTTTATCACCATGTCGAGCTCGGCACGTACGTTGTCGCGGTCCTCGGGATGAACGCGGGCGAGCCACATGTCGAGTGAGTTAAAAGGGTGCTGGGAGGGCAGATCAAAATCGCGCACGGCGTTAACCGACCATTGCGATTCTCCCGTATCGAGATTGAGGATAAACGGATAGCGCGTCTCGGAGCTCATGGAGATCGCTTGGAACACCCGGTCGTTGCAGGGAAGCTGATCGACGATTGGGCGTTGCGGCGCGTCATCGTCTTTCGGTTGCCGCACACGATGCATAAGCTTATAGCGATACATCTTGCGATCGGCATCCATCGTCATCTGGCGACGCGTGTCGCCGGCAAGTGGATCGACGCGCGAACAGCCAAAGCTAAAGCTGCCGATCATGGGCGCCTTACCACCTGAGCTCGCCTCGATCAGTCCGGTACGTACCTGCTCCAAGCGCTGCTCGAGTTCAGTCTCGTTTGCGGAGAGCGAGATGAGCACAAACTCGTCTCCACCGATACGGAACAGCATCTCATCGTGCTCCATGGTTTCGGAGAGTGTGCGGCAGATGCCCAGAATATAGCGATTGCCTTCGGCGTGGCCAAACCTATCATTGCAATGTTTGAGATGGTCGATGTCAATATAGGCGCAGGTGAAGGGGTCGCCTTTGTGCCAGAGTTGCTCGACGTGACGGTCGAATCCGTTGCGGTTGCCCAAGTTGGTGAGCGGGTCGATATAGGCGTTGCTCTCAAGCAGCTGGCGCTCTTGTTGCAGGATGGCATGCGTCTTTTGCAGTTGCTCACCAACGGCGCGTAGCTCAGCAGGCAGCGCGGCAACATCGAGTTCAGCGGTCGAGACGCCGTTCGCAAGTCGCTGAAGATAGGCAATAATCGATTGCTCGCCCAGGCGATATGACTCGTTCATGATGGATAACCTCCTTGGGCGGAACAACGGTTTGTATCATATCCCCAATTCGGTTTGAATTGGGGATATAAGTTAGCTAATGGAGACAAATATCCCCTTCGACGGTGGCGTTTTGCGCGCGAGCGTATCAGTTGTTATTGCCACCATCGAGCAATGCCTCAAAATCCTTCGCCGGCATGGGGCGGTAGTAGAGGAAGCCCTGAGCGTAGCGGGCGCCCATTTGTCGTAGCATGTTCGCCTGCTCATTTGTCTCGACGCCTTCGACCACAACGGGCAGATGGAGCGACTGCGCCATTTCGAGCATCGATGAAATGATTTGCGTGCTGCGGCCTTGATCGCGGTCGGTGGGCACAAAGGTGCGGTCGAGCTTGATGACGTCGACGTTGACGTTCTTGAGCATCGCGAGCGTGGACTGACCGGTGCCAAAATCGTCCATATAGGTCGAGAAGCCGCGGGTGTGCAGATCTGCGGTCAGCTTATCCACGGCCTCGGATTCTCCCGTATAAGCCGTCTCGGTGATCTCGATACGCATGAGCTCGGGCGGTAGGTTGTATTGGGCGGCGAGCGCCCCCATATGTTCGGCAACGTCGCAGGCAAGGATATCCACGCGCGACACATTAAGCGAGACCGGAACCACGCGAAGACGGCGATCGAGGCGCTCGCGAAGCCATATGGCGACACCCTGCCAAATGTACTTGTCGAGCGTCACTACAAAGCCGCTTTCCTCGAGTGCGGGGATAAACGTTGCGGGCGAAATGAGAGAGCCGTCCTTGTCAATCCAGCGGGTGAGTGCTTCGGCGCCAATAATCTCGCCGGTTTCCATATCGACCTGGGGCTGAAGATAGTACGTGATGCGACCATTTGACAGCGCGTACTGGAATTCGGTCAGCGTGCGGTGGAACGCGACTTCGCGCTCGTACTCCGCGGGGCGGAAAATGGCAATGCGCTCCTTAAAGTCGTTTTTTGCGCGCCGATTGGTAAACATGGCCTTTGCCTGCGCATCGATGGTGATTTCCTCATTGGAGTCGATGGGGTAAACGCCCATGGACGGCCAGAAACCTACGCCGTCATCATGCCTGGCTACTGCCTCACGAACGCGGTTGTAGATTTGATGGACGGTGATGTGCTTAAAGGGGATGAGTACACAAAAGTCATCTTGGCCCCAGTACCCTGCGACGCCCATATCGGCATTCTCGATGTCCTTGAGGACCGTGCCCACATCGGCGAGTACGCGGTCGCCCTCGGCCTGGCTGTGCCATTCATTAAACAGGCGCATGTGGCCCATGTCGACCGTGGCGATGCACCAGGTGCCGTTGCGCCTTGCCTCGAGAAATGCGTTGGCGCGCCGCATAAACTCGCCGGGTCGATAGAGGCCCGTGAGCGAGTCGATACGTTCGGCGATGGCGCTTTTGCGCTCCGCCTCGGGTATGGGGAGGCTGTCGTTGGGAACAAGCCCGCCGGCCGTGCGAAGGCGACGGTCGAGTTCGCCTAAAACGGCGGTCGCTTGATGGGTTAAGTGCTCGTAAAAGGCCGGGACGACAAGACAGACGGGAGTAATGGTGTCGCCTGCGATTCGAACAGGAGCGAAAACGGCCTCTTTAAGGTGGCGGGTCAGTTGCTCGAATGCCTCGTGGTCCAGGTCGTTGCTGAGCACGACGAACTGGACGCTTCGTGAACGGTAGACCCGGCTCCTGCCGCGGGTGATCGACAGCATGCGGCCTGCGTATTCGGCAAGCATGTTGTCGACAGCCTCGGCCCCGTAGAGCTCGTTGAGCTTTGTCGTGCCACGAACGCGCACCGCTATAAGCCCTGTCTCGCAACGATCGCGGCGGCAGGCGTCGATGGCGTTGGCCAGCATGCGCTGCGTTCCGAGACCTGTGGCGGCGTCGACGGTTTCGGCAAGTGAGTGGTTGACGAGCTCGCCGACATAGAGCGAGGGGACATTTCCGTCGCCGTCGATACGAAACCCGCGAGCACGGCAAAGGACGTAGTCGCCGACGGCGTTGCGCACACGATACTGCATGACGCGACGGTGCTTGGTGCCGTTGTAGACTTGGTCGATGTCGTTGATGCAGGCCTCAAGGTCGTCGGGATGGACGCGCGTTTTCCAGTAATCGCGACAGTTGTCTATGTGCTCCGAGGGAAGGCCAAGATCGCGCAAGGCACCTTGTGACCAAAGGGTGCGGTGTTTGTCCAAGTTCTCGATAAAGAAATAACGGCCCTCGTTGAGCATCGAAAAGGCGTCAAAAATACGATCGCTTATTTCGAAGTCGTCGGCGTGAACTTGCGTGATATTGCGTCGATCGAGGTGCATGGCATGACGTAGCTTGTAGTCGTACATGCGATGGTCGGCATCGAGCGTCATGCGATTGGAAGCTTCGCACAGGGCGGGGTCGGCATGTGACACTCCGTAGCTAAACGAGCGGGGCATCTCGGAATCGTTGTTTTTGAGCAGAACCGTTCGGCAGTGTTTCAGACGTTCGGCGAGGTCGTCCTCGGTTGCAATCGTAGATAGGATGGCAAACTCGTCGCCGCCTATGCGAAACGCCGCTTCGCCCACCTTCATATACAGCTTAAGATAGAGACTTACCTGCAAGATATAGCGGTTGCCCTCGTCATGCCCAAAGACGTCGTTGCAGTGCTTGAGATTGTCGATATCGATGAACGCCATGGTAACGGGGGCGTCCTGCTCCCAGAGCTCCTCGAGGGAACGGGCAAAGCCGCCACGGTTGCCAAGCCCAGTAAGCTGGTCGGTAAAGGCAGTCCTGATCAGATCCTCCTGCCGCTCGAGAAGGTCACGGACGGTCTTTTCGAGCGTTTCGGTGTAATTGCTGACAGTATCCATGTTCTAAGCGGCTTTCTGAGGTCGGGGCGGATTGCGTCGGGTGAGCTCGTTGTGTACACGCGTCGTTGCTCGGCGTTTTGCATGTATCCAGGCCCCCGCCTTGCTGCGTTGTTGAGTTAATTTGTCGGCTAATGTTCGCTGTTGATAACAGCTGAGTAGTGTAAACAACAGTGCACAATTATATATGGGTGCACATGCTGTGGGCGGCTATTATTCGACAAGCGGTAGCGCGACGATGCGATGTTCGATGAAAATGCGACTGAGACGAGATATGTTGACGGGTATACTTGTTCCGTTTGAATTTGTGGGGACGGAGATGGTCGCATGGCACAGTCAAATACGACGCGCACGGTGGGGCTGGCACTCGAGGGAGGCGGCTACCGCGGTATGTATACGGCGGGCGTGCTCGACGTTTGGATGGAGCACGGCTTAACTTGCGACCATATGGTGGGTGTCTCGGCGGGCGCGGCGTTTGGCTACAACTTTAAATCGCGCCAGATCGGCCGCGCCATTCGCTACAACAAGGCCTATTGTGCCGACAAGCGCTACGCAAGTGTGACCAGCTGGCTGCGAACCGGTGATATGTTCAATGCCGATTTTGCCTATCACGAGGTGCCCATCGAGCGCGATCCCATCGACCTGGAGACATATCGCGCCTGCCCCATGCGGTTTACGTGCGTGTGTACCGATATCGAGACGGGCAAGGCCGTCTATCACGATCTGCCGTATGGCGACGAGCGCGATATCGAGTGGATCCGGGCGTCGTCGGCAATTCCCGTGGCGACGCGTCCTGTCGCCATTGAGGGCCGCAAGTACCTGGATGGCGGCGTGGCTGATTCCATTCCCAGCGCATGGCTGTTTGCGCAGGGGTATGACCGCAATATCGTGGTACTCACGCAGCCGGCGGGCTTTGTGAAGCAGCCCAACAGTGTGATGCCCATGCTGCGGCGCGTGTTCCGTCACTATCCGGAGTTTGTCGCAGCGCTTGAGCATCGGCATGAGGTCTACAATGCCACGCTCGATGACCTGGCACGTCGCGAGGCTGCCGGCGAGATCTTTGTGGTGCGGCCGAGCGAATCGGTGAAGGTGCCGTCGCTGTGTCGCGAGCCCGATGAACTTGAGCGCATCTACCAGATTGGTCGCCGCGATGCGGAGGCGACTTTGCCGGCACTGGAGGCATATCTGGCAGGGTAGAGGCTGCTGCCGCCATCTCGGCGGAAAGCGCATCCCGGAATGGAGATCCAAACTGGGATGCGTTTTCCATTGCTGAAGTTATGGGGTCGCGGAGCAACTGCTCGGCTTATGCCTATGCCTGCTGCCAGGTGTCGACGAGCTCCTTGGCGGCGGCGTAGGGGTCGTCGGCGCTGCAGACGGCGCTCACCACAAAGAAGCCGTCGACGCCGGTGGCCTTGAGCTGCGGCAGGTCGGCCGTCTTGACGCCGCCGCCCACCACGATGGGCACGGGGCTTGCCGCGTGGAGTGCGGCCAGGTCCTCAAAGCTTTTGGTGATGATGGAGCCGTCGGCCGCGCGTCCGCAATCGCGCTTGGTCTCGGTCTCGTGGAGCGGGCCGATGCCCAGGTAGTCGACCAGACTCATGTCGGCGGTCTTGACGTACTCGAGCATCTCCTCGCAGCGGGCCGAAAGGCCCACGATGGCATCGGGGCCCAAAAGTTTGCGGCAGACCTCGACGGGAATATCGCTCTGACCCACGTGCACGCCGTCGACGGCAATGCCCTGCTCGCGCGCGGCGAGTACGCAGTCAAGGCGGTCGTCGATCAGCAAGGCGACCTGACCGGTCTTGCCGGCCTGTGCGATTGCCTGCGCGGCGTCGCCGGTCAGCGCGATGATCTCGCGGGCGCTTGCCACCTTGGAGCGCACCTGGATGCAGGTAAAGCCGGCATCGAGCGCCTGGGCCACCACATCACCCACGGGACGTCCCAGCGTGTTTTCGGGGCCGAGTACCAGGTAGGCCGAGATATCAAGGTTGTCGCGGATGCTCATCGTGCTTCCTCCTGCTTTTTGATCTGTGCTTCCATGCGCTCGAGCTTGCCGGTCATGGTGTCGGTAAATCCGGGTCGAATATCGGCCTTGAGCACGACTTCGGTGCGGATGCCCTTGCTCGCCAACACAAAGGTTGCGTCGCGCACGACCTGCATGACCTCGTCCCAGTCGCCCTCGATTTCGGTGAACATCGAGGTGGTGCGGTTGGGAAGGCTGCTCTCGCGAATGACGCGCACGACCTCGGCGACCTCGGCGGAGAGTTCATCGCCGGTGCCGCACGGGGCGATGGCCACGGCGACGAGCGTGTTCATGCCGGTATTGGTTGCGGGCTCGGACATGGCTTATGCCTCCTCGAGCTCGAGCTGGTTGTTGGCGATGCCTTGGGCGGTCGCGCGGTAGAGCTCGTCGATAAAGGCCACCTTAAAGCTTGCCGGGGCATCGGCGACAGCGGCGGCACGCGTGCCGGCAACGTTGTAGACCGCGGTGCCGCAGACGGCTGCCGTAAACGGATCGGTGACGCAGGCGTACACGGCCAGCACGCCGCCCTGCGAGCAGCCGCAGCCGGTGATCTTTGACATGAGCGGGCTGCCGCCGTGGGACTTGGCCACCGTCGTGCCGTCGGTGATCAGGTCGACTTCGCCCGAGACCACTACGGCGCCGCCGGTGTAACGGGCGAGCGCCACGGCGGCATCGCGGGCGGCGTCGACCGTGTCGGTGGTATCGACACCGCGCACGCGGCTCAAATCGGCCGCCTCGCCCTCAAGACCCCACAGGCCGGCGAGCGCGATGATCTCGGAGGCGTTGCCGCGCACGATGGCGGGCTTGTACTGCTTGAGCTCGTTTACCAGCTGGGTGCGCAGGCTGCCGATGCCCAGGCCCACCGGATCGAGCACCCAGGGCTTGCCGGCGTCGTGTGCCGCCTTGGCCGCGCGGGGAATCGTCTGCTCGTAGATGGGGAAGAGCGTGCCCATGTTGAGATAGATGGCGCCGCCGCCGGCAACGAGCGCCTCGCCCTCGTCGGGCAGATAGACCATGGCGGCCGAACCGCCCACGGCGAGCTGCGCGTTGGCGACAAAGTCAATCGTCACCGTGTTGGTGATGGAGCCGGCCATTGGATTGGTGGCGCGAATCTCATCCACGGCCTTGACCACATTTTGCTTAAGCTGTTCCGAATCAATCACTGCACATGCCTCCTTGGCATAGAAAAGGGGCGCTGTGCATAGACAGCGCCCCTGTAAAGGCGGCATGCTCCCTACGCCAGCATTAACTGACAGGTTCAAAGGATTGGGCCCTATGCCCTCTCAGCCTTGTGGCTTGCACCGCCGGCACTCCCGCATCGAATCTGTTGTTCCCTATACTAACGCACCTGCCAAAAAGGGACAGGTTTATTTTGGCAGGTCGTTACAATAGGTAGGACCGATACGAATGGGGGCCTTATGATTAAACTTGTGCTGACCGATATGGACGATACGCTGATTCCAGCCGGGCATGACGGAGCCAGCGACTACGCCATCGAGGGCATTCATGCCATGCAGGCGGCGGGCCTGCACTTTGGCCCGGTTTCGGGTCGTCAGCCGTCCGCGATGGGCTGGATGTTCAAAAATCGTTCCGAGTGTTTTTCGACTGGCGCGTTCTGTAACGGCCAGGTGATGTTTGTTGACGGCGAGGTTGTTGCCTCCCGTGCGAGCGACAACGGTGCCCTCATGCGTCTTGCCGACTATCTGGAGCAAGAGACCGACGATACCTATCTGAAGGTCTATAGCCTGGGCGATGACTTTTGGGGCAACGATGCCTATTGTGTGACGAGCGACCCCGAGCGCGTTCGTCGCGCCATGGAGTCGGGCGGCAACGCGTGGCTCAAAGGCGAAGAGGCCCCGTGCCGTCCCGTCGTCGATGACGCGCCGGTGTTCAAGGCGAATATTTGGAGTGCCCGTTCGCGTGAGGAGCTCGCGGAGCTACGCGAGCGCGTTGCCGCTGAGGTGCCGGAACTCTCGCTCGTGTTTCCCAACAACCGAGTGCGCCTGTTCGACATCCTTCCGGCTGGTTGGGACAAGGGTTGCGCTGCGCTGGAGTTGGCGCGCGCTTTGGACCTGACGCCCGACGAGGTGGCCGTATTCGGCGATTCCGATAACGATCTGCCCATGATCGATGCCGTTCCCAACTCCGTTGCAGTCGCCAATGCCAACGAGGCCGTCACGGCTGCCGCGCGCTGGCATATTGGCGCTGCGGCAGATGATGCGGTCGCCGGGGCCCTGCACCAGATTGCCGCCTGCGCCGCGACGGGGGAGATGCCGCCGTTTATGCGCCAGGAGGGTGCGGCCGACGCGAATCTCGCGAACAGCTAAGGAGGCAGCCATGAAGCTCCAGCAGCTCAGATATGTCGTCAAAGTTGCCGAATGCGGCAGCATCACCGAGGCCTCGCGCCGACTCTTTGTGTCGCAGCCTTCGATTACCGCGTCGATCCGCGATCTCGAAAACGAGATGGGTGTGCACATCTTTGAGCGCACCAACAAGGGCGTCATTGTGTCCGAGGAGGGCGAGACCTTCTTGGGCTACGCTCGACAGGTGCTCGACCAGGCCGATCTGCTCGAAGGCAAGTATAAGGGCGCGTCCGAGCAGGTGCCGCACTTTAGTGTGAGCTGCCAGCATTATTCCTTTGCCGTTAATGCGTTTGTCGATGTGATCCGTGAGTTCGATGCAGCGCGCTACGACTTTACCCTGCGCGAGGAGCAGACTCACGAGATTATCGAGGACGTCGCGCATATGAAAAGCGAGCTGGGCATCCTGTATCTGTCGGAGCACAATCGCGAGGTCATCGAGCGCATGCTCGCCGCCAACGAGCTCGTATTCGAGGGGCTCTTCTGCGCCGCGCCGCACGTTTTTGTGTGTGCAGACCATCCGCTGGCTGGCCGTTCCAGCGTGACGCTCGAGGACTTGGAAGACTACCCGTTCCTGTCCTATGAGCAGGGCAGCTACAACTCGTTCTACTATTCCGAGGAACTGACCTCGACGTTTGAGCGCCGCAAGAATATCCGCGTACGCGACCGTGCGACGCTGTTCAACCTGGCTATGGGCCTTAACGGCTATACGGTGTGTTCGGGCGTGATCAGCCATGAACTTAACGGCCCCGGTATTATCTCGATTCCGCTCGATGTGGACGAGTACATGGAGATCGGCATCATTACGCGCAAGAACACGACGCTCACGCGCTACGGCCAAGCCTATATCGACGCGATTCGTCAGCATATCTAGGCTGCTGTGCTCCGCACGGTTCAAGTCTCTTTATGGCAGTCCAGACTGATATAGGAAGCATCTATATCAAACTGTTATAAACGTATATTTTACGATGGCCATATAAGCGCTCATACTCTGTCTCGGTAAAGCAACCAATGCAAAGGGAGATATCTATGAGCACTTCGATTCAACCGAACGCGCCGTTTCGCGCCGATATCGTCGGCAGCTTTCTTCGTCCGCAGGCCGTGAAGGACGCCCGTGCCGCCTATGTCGCGGGTAAACTCGACGCTTCCGGCCTTAAGGCCGTCGAGGACGATGCCATTCGCGATTTGGTGGCAAAGCAGAAGGCCGCCGGCCTACAGGTCATCACCGATGGCGAGTTCCGCCGCAGCTACTGGCACCTCGATTTTATGTGGGGCCTCAATGGCATTGAGCGCCGTACCTCGCGTACGGGTTATATGTTCCATGATGAGGAGACGACGGCCGATACCGCCGTGGTGACCGGCCCCATCAGCGGCGAGAACCACCCCTTTGTCGAGCACTTTAAGTTTGTCAAAGCGCTCGAGGGCGAGGGCCACGTTGCACGCCAGACCATCCCGGCGCCGATCCAGACGTTCTCCGAAGTCACGCTCGACCGCTGCGACGGCCAGCAGGAGAGCCTGCGCGCTGTCTATAAGACCGATGAGGAACTTGCCGACGCCATCGCAGCCGCTTATCGCACGGTGATCGCCGACCTGTACGCAGCAGGCTGCCGCAACATCCAGTTTGATGACTGCACCTGGGGCATCTACTGCGACACCGATTTTGTCGCCAAAACCGGCATGAGCCCGGTCGACCTGCAAAAGGTAAGCGAGCTGGGCGTGGCGCTCAACAATGCCGCCATCGCGGACAAGCCCGACGATCTGGTCATCAACACGCATGTGTGCCGCGGCAACTACCACTCCACCTATGCCTTCGAGGGCGGCTATGACCCCATCGCGCCGTACCTGTTCGCAAACGAGGATGTCGATGCATTTTACCTGGAGTTCGATACGCCGCGCGCCGGCGGTTTTGAGCCGCTCAAGTACGTTGCCCCGGGCAAGAAGGTCGTGCTGGGCTTGGTAACCACCAAGGCGGCAGAGCTCGAGAACGAGGATGTTATCGTCGAGCGCATCCGTGAAGCCGCAAAGTACGTGCCGCTCGAGAACCTGTATCTGTCGCCTCAGTGCGGCTTTGCCAGCTGCGAGATTGGCAACAAGCTGACCGAGGATGAGCAATGGGCAAAGATCGCGCTGGTCAAGCGCATTGCCGAGCGCGTTTGGAAATAGCGCTAGTGTTTGCAGGTGGCGGCGCGTGCGAGGCATAGTGTATCGCGTACAATGGTTCGGATCGTATCGTTCGGGCAGGTTATCCGATATGCCTGATCGCCCTTCCATTCGAAAGGACATCCATGTCCCAGTCCTCGACGCCCGCCGTCAGCGATGCCATCTACGACGCATCGTCGCTCGGCCGCCCGCGCATGTTCCTGCTCGGCCTACAGCACCTGTTTGCCATGTTTGGCGCCACCGTGCTGGTGCCCGTGCTCACCGGCCTCTCGGTATCGGCAACGCTTTTGTTTGCCGGCTTGGGAACGCTGCTGTTCCACTTCCTGTCGCACGGTAAGGTGCCGGCATTTTTGGGCTCATCGTTTGCCTTTATTGCCGGTTATGCCGCAATCGCGCCCAACGGCGAGACCGAGCTTTTGCCCTACGCCTGCCTGGGCGTAGCTTGTGCCGGCCTGCTCTATCCGGTGCTGGCGGCGCTCTTCCGCGCGTTTGGCGCCAAGCGTGTCATGCGTTTCTTTCCGCCGGTGGTGACTGGCCCCATCGTCATTTCCATCGGCTTGATCCTGGCAAGTTCCGCTATTGCTAACTGCCAGACCAACTGGCTTGTGGCTGTCATTGGCGTTGCCGTTATCGTCATCTGCAACATCTGGGGCCGTGGCATGGTCAAGATCGTGCCGATTTTGCTGGGCGTTGTGGTGAGCTATGCCGTTGCGGCTGCGCTCGGCGAGGTTGATTTCTCGGGCGTTGCCGCCGCTCCGTGGGTCGGTCTGCCCATCGTGTGGGACAACACCGTGTTTGCACTCTTTGGGCCGCAGTTCGATAGCGGTCTTGCCACGACGGCCATCATCACCATCATGCCGCTGGCCTTCGCGACCATGATCGAGCATATCGGCGATATCTCTGCTATCGGTTCGACTTGCGAGTGCAACTTCATTGCCGATCCCGGTCTGCATCGCACGCTGCTCGGCGACGGCCTTGCCACGATTCTGGCTTCGCTCTTTGGCGCTCCGGCCAACACTACGTATGGTGAGAACACCGGCGTGCTCGCCCTGACGCGCGTGTTCGACCCGCGCGTAATTCGAATTGCCGCGTGTTGCGCCATCGTGCTTTCGTTCTGCCCCAAGTTCGCGGCTGTCATTGCGGCCATGCCGGCGTGTGTGATCGGCGGTGTGTCGCTCGTGCTCTACGGCATGATCAGCGCTGTGGGCGTCCGCAACCTCATCGAGAACCAGGTCGATTTCCAGAACAACCGCAACGTGCTGGTTGCCGCGCTGGTGCTCGTGCTTTCGCTCGGCATCGCGTACAGCACCGCCGGCGCCATCGTGTTGGAGCTGGGCGGCATGACCATTTCGCTGTCCGGCATTGCCGTGGGCTCACTGGTGGGCATTGTGCTCAACGCCATCCTGCCGGGTAACGACTTTGAGTTTGATGTCTCCGAGCTTGAGGAGGCTGCTGAGTAGCAGCTGCGTTCAGCTAAAACAAGATATGGTGCCCATGCGTATATGCGTGTGGGCACCATTTTTAATGTGTCAGTATCCAGTGGATGCCGCGGGCCATGCGTAAGTCGGTTTGGGCAAAGTGATTGCCGGGGTTGAGCTCCAGCGTTGTTGGAATGCCGCGCTCGACGAGCAACGCTTCCATCGCGCGTGTGTCGTCGAGTACATGCCGCATCATGCGGTTGGGCGTCTTGGTTTCCTTTTTGCCGAGTGACAGGTAGACGGCTTGCGGGCTGCCGGCAAAAGGGGCCGTGCTGGCACGGTCGACAAAGTCGGGAAACCATAGCGACCCCGATGCGCTCGCGGCGCGGTCAAAGGCGTCGGTTTGCCAGAGGGACCAGAGTGCGAAGAGGCCCGCGAGCGAGTAACCGGCAATGCCGCGCCAGGTGGGCGGCTGAGGAAGCGACGACTCGACCTGGGGGATTATCTGATTCAGCAGCTCATCAAGAAAATCGGCAGCTTGGCCGCCGAAAGGCTCGGCATCGCGTACGGTCCCGTCGCATGCCCAGGGGCTCAGCTCGCGATTCCAATCGAGCCCGCCAATGGTGACGAGGGCGAATGGCGGACAGTCGAGCTCTCGGCAACACTTATAAACCTCGCTGCCGTCGCCCACGACCACAGGAAGGTAGATGACAGGCGCGCTTTCCGTATGATTCGAATAAACGGTTATCTGCTTTTGATGCGCTTCCATGACGGGCTTCTCTCAGTGTTGTGATATCGGCAGCCCCAATTGTCGCACGCCAGCGTATGCCGGTTGGGCTAGACCAAAGACAATCTCGTGCATCCCCTGCGGACTCATATGGAAAACGCCACCGCCGGAGGGGAGCTCGGCGGTGGCGTTGTTAAACGGTGCTGGGGCTCGGGGCCTTCGCGGGAGCTGCCATGTGCGCAGAGGCGTCTAAGAACGCTTACGGCTCGCCATGGTGCCTGCGGCGATAGCGGCTGTTCCCGCAAGGACGGTTGCCACGATGGCCGCACCCGAGGTGTCGCCGGTTGCCGCGAGCACGCCGGTAGTCTTGGCTTTCGTGGTTGAAGCCGCAACGGCCTTGGTCGGCTTTGAGCCCTCAGGCTTGGGGTTCTGCTTGGACTCCGCGGGCTTGCTTTCTGCGGGCTTGGTCTCGTCGGGCTTGGGGTCTTCCGGCTTGGCTACCTTGGGAGGTGCGATGGTCGTACTTTTGGCGACTGCTTTGATATAGAGGGAGTCGACCGTGGCGTCGCCCGTGCCGATGGCTTGGCCTGCCTCGTAGATGCCGTCACGGAGCTTGCGATAGTCAATGACCTTGCCGCCTTCGGGCGTCTGGATGGCGGCGTTCTCAATCTTGATGGTGCCGATTGTCTTGCCGTCAGCGCTCATGGCACGGGCAAAGATTGCCGCTGTATCTCCTTCGGCCGTTACCTTGCTGCGGATGATCGAGATGACTGCGGGTGTGACGCCCTCGCTGGTCTGGGCGATGATGCCGATGTTCTCGCCTTGGGGTTCGCGCCTCGTCTCGCCATCTTGGTTTTCGCTGTAGGGGATGGGGCCGTCGCCGTTCTCGACATAGCGGGCTATGGCCTTGACAACGGAGTCGCTGATGTAGATGTGGCCGCCCTTCTCGTTGGGTCGATCGTTTCTGGTGGAGAATGCAGCCGAAACCTCGCCTTCCGCAAACGCGTCCACGGTGGAGCCGTTCTTGATGTCGATGTCGCCCCCGTCAGTGATGAGGGCGATGGCCTGGCCGCCGCTCGCGCTTGTACGGACCGTCACGGTCGCGTGATCGAGCGTAACGCCCTTGTGGGCATAGACGCCATATTCAACACCGCTTGCGTCAAGGGAGGCGTTCGTGACCGCGAGACTGCCCTCAGTGTCGACGGCAAGATATCCCTCGGCGTTTGCCTTGACCTGGCTGCCGTCCGAGATGTTGATATTGCCGCCGCTCCAAAGGGCCTCACCATCGGCTGAGCTTGCCTCGACCGTCCCGTCACCCTTGATGGTGAGGTTCTTGTCGGCTCCAATACCCTTGTCCTTGGTAGCCCTGGCGGTGACGGCTCCGCTGTCGTCAATCGTGATATTGCCGTTTGCCCTGATGCCATCCGATGCACCCGTGGCGTTGACGTTGCCCGAACCTTTGATAGCGAGATCACCTCCGGCATTGATGGCATCAAACCCAGTGCTCGTGGCGTTGACGGATCCGGCTCCGTCGATGTTGATATTACCCGTGGAGAGGATAGCGTCCTCAGTAGATGTCACGCTGAGCGTGCCGCCCTCGTTGCCTTGGATATTGAGCTCGGCATTCTCGTTAGTGCCATGAGAAACGTTGATGCTTTCGATCCATTCGGCAGTGACGATGTTGGTTCCCGAGTAATTCACGTTGAGCTTGCCTGCGGCCTGGATCTCGCCGCCGTTATAGTTGTTGAGCTTCAAGTCGTCGGCGCCGTCCCACGACCAGGTACCGGCCTCGTCGCTCGCCGCGGTGTTGTACTTGTTGCCGCCGACCTTGACCCATTCCGCTGCGAGCGAGACGCTCGGCATGAGCAGCGAGCTCACCGTGAGCGCGCACACGGCGCCCGCGACGATGCGGCGCGTCACGCGGCGCCAGCTGCCGTGCGCGAGTCCTATGCGACGGCGAACGTCGGGTTCGGCAACATGGGTTCCGGCGGTAGTGTCATTGCGTTTGGGGGTCGTGAACAAGGCTGCCATGGTTGCTCCCATCCTCATAGGGCCTATGCGATTACGCCCAGCATATCTGCAGGATGTAGCCGGCGGTAGTGCCCTTTGGAGGGCAAAATGTCCAAAACTTGGGAAGCAATACATCGCGCGTCCGTGCGTTGCCTGGGCTTAAAAGAAAAGCGCGGAGCCGCTCGATGCGACTCCGCGCTTTGCTGTTTGATATTGCGAACCTTGCGCCTACGCTACAAAGAAGTAGACGAGGAAGGCGAGGGCTGCGATCCACATGAGCGGCTTGATCTTGGAGGCCTCGCCCTTAAAGAGCGCGACGATCACGTAGGCGATAAAGCCCAGGCCAATGCCGGCAGAGATGGAGTAGGTGAAGGGCACGCCGGCGACAATCATGAACGCCGGGAAACCCTGAGACACGTCGGACCAGTCGATCTCGGAGGCCTCGCTCATCATGAGGTAGCCGACGTAGACCAGAGCACCGCAGGTGGCGGCGCTGGAAACGATGGTGACGATGGGGGAGAAGAACGCGGCGAGAATGAACAGCACGCCGGTGGTGACGGAGGTGAGGCCCGTGCGGCCACCGTCGGCGGCGCCGGAAGTGGACTCGACGAAGGTGGTGATGGAGGAGACGCCCATGAAACCGCCCACAGCGGCGGCGGCGGAGTCGACGATCAGGATTTCCTTGATATTCTCGACGTTGCCGTCGTCGGTGAGGAACTCGCCCTGCTTGGCCACGGCCATCGCGGTGCCCATGGTGTCGAAGAAGTCACTCATGAGCAGCGAGAACGAGATGACGAGGAGCGCGGGGTCGGTAAGGACCTTGACGATGGCGGGCACGCCGCCGGCGTCGGCGATGGGGCCACCGATGCTCGAGAAGTCGAGCGGGGCGATGATACCGGTCGGAGCCTGGGTCACACCTAGGGGGATACCGGCGATAACGGCGACGATGATGCCGATGAGCAGCGAGCCCGGCACGTTGCGGGAAGCCAGGGCAACCGTCACGACGATGGAGATGATGCCGACGATAAAGGTGGGGGAGGCGATGTCGCCCAGGCCGACGAGCGTACCGGCGCCAGCGGTGATGATGCCGGCGTCGCACAGGCCGATCATGGCGATAAACAGGCCCAGACCCACCGAGATAGCGTGACGCAGGACAACCGGGATGGCGTCCATGATGGCCTCGCGCAGGCCACAAAGCACGAGCAGCAAGATGACGACGCCCTCAAGGAAGATGACGCTCATGGCCACATGCCAGTCACCGCCGCAGACGGTGGTGGTGATTCCGGCGATCATCGCGTTGACGCCTAAGCCCGACGCGCAGGCGAGCGGGCGGTTGGCGAAGATGCCCATGCAGATGGTCATGATGCCGGCGCCCAGGCAGGTGGCGCAGGCGAGCGCTCCCGCATCGATGCCGGCGCCCGAGAGCACCGCGGGGTTGACGGCAATGATGTAGGCCATCGCCAGGAATGTTGTCAGGCCAGCGCGAAGTTCGGTCCCGATTGTGGACTTGCGCTCGCTGACGTGAAATAGTTCGTCCATGCATACCCTTTCCTTGTTCGGCCCCGAGTTTAGGCCGATTGACACGAACTCACCCACTATAGCCCCTTTACGACGCTGTTGTTCCTCGCATGTTGATGTTCGGCGCTTTGTAGCAGACGGACGGTATTTTTCGCATGAAAATGTGTGGGTACCGTATACTTAAGCGGTTACAACGACCCCTATGGAGGAACGTATGATTAAAGAGCTTTGCCACGACGAGGCTATTCTGTCCCAGCGTTGCGAGGTTGCGACCGTCGAGGATGAGTCGGTGGCACAGGACCTGATCGATACCATCAAGTCGCTCGACGATGCCGGCTGCCTTGCCGCCAACCAGATTGGCGTTACCAAGAAGGTCTGCGTCTATCTGGACGACGCCGGCGAGCCCCACGTGCTCTACAACCCCCGTCTGGTGTTTGGCCTGGGTGCCAGCAAGATGGAGGAGAGCTGCCTGACGCACGAGGAGGTCACCAAGTCCACGCGCTATATCAAGTGCAAGGTCGCCTTTGACCAGATCGTCGACGGCAAGATGAAGGAGTGCCGCCGCGACTACGCGGGCTTCGAGGCACAGATGATCCAGCATATGATCGACCACTGTCTCGGCAAGTTGGTCTAAGGGGATCAAAGCACCGCACTTCGTCTCTTTTGGTCCGGGCGTGACATTGTTGTCATGTCCGGGCTTTTGTGTTTAGCGCCTTTTTGTTTGGAGACAATGAAATTAGCAAGAACGTGAAGCTAGGAGGCGCTATGTGTACGAGTATTCGATTTACCGATAATTCTGGCCACATGTATCTGGGCCGCAACCTCGACTGGAGCTTTGACTACGGCCAACAGGTTCGCGTGATGCCGCGCGGGTTTCACATTCCGTATTCGTTTATCGACGACGCGACAGCGGCACACGCGGTGATCGGTATGTGCATCGATTACAAGAACTATCCCATGTTTTTCGATTGCGGTAACGATGCGGGCCTCGCCGTGGCGGGTCTCAATTTCCCGGGTTATGCCGAGTATGCCGAGGACACTGTCGACGGCAAGACCAATATCGCGGCCTATGAGTTTCCCCTGTGGGTGGCAGCGACGTTCTCGACGGTCGACGAGGTCGAGGCTGCGCTGCGCGATACGGTGATTGTTGCTAAATCTGCAGGAGAGGGGCTGGGCGTGTCGCTGCTCCATTGGATTATCGGCGACAGCCAGCGTAGCATCGTGGTCGAGATGATGGCTGACGGCCTGCATGTATACGACGATCCGGTCGACACCCTTGCCAATCAGCCCACCTTCCCGTGGCACATGGAAAACCTGCGCACCTATATCACGGCCACAAGCGATTTTCCGCAGACGGCGACATGGCGTGGTGCCGAGCTCAAGCCCTATGGCGCGGGTGCCGGCATGCGCGGTATTCCGGGTGACTGCTATTCGCCGAGCCGTTTTGTAAAGGCGGCGTACCTCAATGCCAATTACCCGCAAAAGGAGAGCGAGACCGAAAACGTCGTCCGCATGTTCCGCTCGCTCGAGGGCGTGGTGATGATTGAGGGGGCGTCCAGGATGGGCGATGGCGAGTTCGAGAAGACTATCTACACCGGATGCTTTAGCGCGCGCACGGGCAATTATTACTACGCGATGTATGGGGATCCGTCGATTCGCTACGTGAGCCTGATGGATGCCGAGGGCGCGAGCCCCGATAGGCTCGTGGTTCCCGAGCCGCGTCGTTCGTAGCCGTTAGCTTTACTGCAATGCAAAGCGGCCCTGCGTCTCTCGTGAGGTGCAGGGCCGCTGCCGTTGATTCGTGACGTCGCTAGAAGTTGGCGTCGTTGAGTTGTTCGTTCTCGAAGCCGTCGAGCTGTTGCTGTTCGGGCATATCGGCAACGCTCTCGAGCAGCTCGGTGGGATCGACGTTCATATTCCTACCGGCTTCGTTGCCGTTGACCAAGTCGTCCGAGAAGATGTCGACTTCCATTTCCTCGGCTTCCTCGATTTGAACTTCAAGTGGCACCTGGGTGCGAACGAGTTTGACTGCCGGACGCATGCGGGCAAACAGCGGCACGTACTCGATGATGATGGCCGAGTTCTCGAGACCGTACCAACGTGCCGGGCTTCCGCAGGCGCGGCGGACGGCGTACTTGATGGCCATGACGCGATGGTCGTTGCGGTTGATGTCCGTTTCGGGGGCAAGCATCTTGCGCAGCATGCAAAAACGGAAGTCGCCCACGTTGCCGCGTGTCTCGTAGATGGAGTAGGTGTGATGCTGCGGCGGCAACTCACCCGATGCCATCAGGTCGCCAACGATCTGGCGCAGGTAGGCGTTGATGCGCTGATTGACCTTAAAGCCCAGGTCCAAGCGCACGCGGAACAGGAAGTCTGTGCCAAAGGTCTCAACGGAATACTCGTGCGTATAGGGCTCGTCGGTAACGTGTACGTTGATGAACCAATATGCCTTGGCGCGCTTGGGATGTTTGTCCAGGATGGAATAGAGCACGTCGCGGTCGAGTGTGAGCGGATCGGGGCTGTTGGTGAGGAACACCAGATTGTCGGCGAGTACGGGGTAGGTCTCGTCGTTGCGCAGGCGGTTGAGCTGGTCAATGTACTTGGAGACGGGCAGCAGAATCGTCTGCGTGCGCTCGATGGCGGTACCGCGACGCCACACATACATAAGGCCGAACAGCAGTGCGGCCAGGAAGATCATGACGTAGCCGCCGTCAAAGAACATGGTGAGGCACGAGGCGAAGAAGCATAGCTCAATGGCACCAAAGAGCAGGGCGAAGACGCAGGCACCCAGCTTGTGCTTGAGGATGCCGGCAATGTAGCTCGTCAAAAGCGTCGTGGTCATGAGCATGGTCACGGTAATCGCGAGGCCGTAGGCGCTCTCCATGCGCTCGGAGTTTTGGAACAGCAGCACGATGAAGATGCAGCCGACCCACATGATGTTGTTGACGAGCGGAATATAGAGCTGGCCCTTGGTGTCGCTGGGGTAGTGGATGCGCAGATGCGGCATAAGGTTGAGGCGCGTTGCCTCGGATACCAGCGAGAAAGAGCCGGTGATGAGCGCCTGCGAGGCGATGATGGCCGCTACGGCCGAAAGCACGATGGCAAAGGGGCGCAGGGGCTCGGGGAGCATCATATAGAACGGGTTGACGATATCCATCGCGAGCATCTGGGGGTTGGAGTTATTGGCGAGCAGCCAAGCGCCCTGACCCAGATAGTTGAGGATAAGGGCCGCCTTTACGAACGGCCAGGATGCGTAAATGTTAGCTTTGCCCACGTGACCCATGTCCGAATAGAGCGCCTCGGAGCCGGTCGTCGACAGAAAGACAAAGCCGAGCACCATGATGCCCGAGTGGTTGATGGGCGAGAACAGGAACATGATGCCGCGGATGGGGTTGAGCGCGCGCAAGATGGACAGGTTGCCGAGCATGTTGAACAGGCCGGCGCCTGCCAGGAACAGGAACCACAGTGTCATGAGCGGGCCGAACAGCTTGCCGATCGACGAGGTACCGGCGCGCTGCATGGCAAATAGGCCGCAGATAATGATGATGGTAATAATGATGACGTTGGTTTGCCCGTCACCCAATAGCGCGTGGCCCCACTCGATAGTGCGCAGGCCCTCAATGGCCGTGGTAACCGTGACGGCGGGGGTGAGGATGCCGTCGGCGAGCAGCGCCGCGCCGCCGATCATGGCGGGAAGAATCAGCCAAGGCGCCACTTTGCGCACCAAGCTAAACAGGGCGAAGATGCCGCCCTCGTTATGGTTGTCGGCCTTCATGGCGATTACAACGTACTTGACCGTGGTCACGAGTGTCATGGTCCAGATGACGAGCGAGAGCGCGCCCAAGATCATGTCCTCGCTGACGGTACCGATGCCGCCGTTGTTGGCGACGATTGATTTCATGGTGTACATGGGGCTCGTGCCGATGTCACCGTAGACGACGCCGAGCGTAACGAGCAGCATGCCAGCGGAGAGGGGAATGGCTCCATGCCCGCCTTGACTACGCTGGTCTTGGAGGCTTGCCTCCAGCTTGTTGTGTGCCACGTGGACTCCCTTGGACATCTGGCCTCTGCCACGAGCAGTAGACCTTTATGCCATCTTTATACATATAAGAGCAGTTTGGCACATCGGGGTGTTTTAGACAATAATCCCCATCTGGGGATTATTCATATACGCAGGTAGTATTTCAGAGCAGGGGCTTTTAGGCACGTGCCGCTTGGGCGATGCTTGCTTTGGCGTCTGCGCGTTTGCCGGCGAGTTCGCAAAAAATCGCGCCGCCGATGATAAGCGCGGCGCCCATCAGGCGGACCGGTGTTATGGTTTCGCCCAAAAGGACGGCCGAGAACACGACCGCCGAAAGCGGCTCGAGGTAGCCGACGACGGCGACGGTCTGGACGGGCAGTTTGGCGACGGCGCTAAAGTAGAGCAGGCAGCCGATGCCGGTGTTGACGACGCCGAGCATGACGACGGCGCGCCAATCAATACTGGCGGCGACGCCGGCGGACAGGAATGAGGGGGCGCCCTGCGTGAGGAGCGTAAGGACCAGCGCGGTCAAAAAGGCGGCGCTCACCTGGAGCGCGGAGTTCTCGAGGCCCTCGATGTGCGGCGCACCCTTGCTGGCGATGACCATCAATGCATAGCAGAAGGCCGAGGCGATGCCGCACACGATGCCTGCGATGGGCATATTGCCGCCGAGGCCTTGGGCCGCGATGAGGAAGGCGCCGCAGGCGACAGCTATGAAGCCGGCGATTTTGCCACCGGTCAATTTTTCGCCAAAGATGAGCGGAGAGAGCGCCATAACGATGATGGGGCCGCAGTAGTACAGCAGCGAGGATATGCCGACGCCGAGCGTCTGGTAGGCGCGGAACAGAAAAATCCAGCTGGCGCCCAGCGCGGCTCCCGAGAGGAGAAGGGCTGCGGCTTCGCGGGGGCGAGATGGCGCCTGCAACTTATGGCGTTGGGTGATGGCGAGGACGGTGACAAGCGAGAGTGCGCCCAAAAACGTGCGCAGGAGCACGATATCGGAGCTCGGCAGCGCGATGGCAGCGGCGATGATGCCGTTTGAGCCAAACAATAGCAATGCTGCTAGGTACGTAAACAGTCCGTTGTTCATGCGCTGACATCCCCTCTATATCCGAGCATGTTCACTATGGGTGAACTGGCTTTAGAAGAAAAGCGAATATAATGCATGGCAAACATGACAAAAACTCATGCAAAGGTGGAGGCGTGCCGTGGAGACCAATATCCTAAAGATGCAAGTGCTGCTCGAGACGGTGCGTGCCGGCAGCTTTACGCGTGCTGCAGAGCGGCTGAGCTATTCGCAGTCGGGCGTGAGCCGTATGGTGGGCGACCTTGAGGCAGACTGGGGTTTTAAGGTGCTTGATCGCAGCCGCGAGGGCGTGGTGCTTTCTGCCGACGGGCGGCAGGTCATGCCGGCAGTCGAGGCGTTATGCGAAGAGTTTGGCCGCCTGCAGCGACGCGTGGACGAGATGCGAGGGCTCATGCGTGGCAAGATCTGTATCGGTACGTTTTCGAGTGTGGCGACCCATGTACTGCCGCCGGTGATCGCGCGGTTTCGCGCCGATCATCCGGACGTCGATTATGAGTTGCTGATGGGCGATTACTCCGAGATTGAGCAATGGGTGGCAGAAGGCCGCTGCGACTTGGGCTTTATTCCGCGCGAGCCACGCGGCGCCGGCATGGCGTCGCGGCCGTTGGTACAAGACGAGCTGATGGCCGTGGTGCCAGCGGGCTCCTCGCTTGCCACCGCGGAGGTCGTTTCCCTTGCCGATTTGGCCAACGAGCAGTTTATTCTGCTGGAACGCGGTAGCGACGACGAGATTACGCCGCTGTTTCGCCGCGCGGGCCTGGCGGTGCGCTCCAAGCTGTCGACCTGGGATGACTATGCGATTATGGCCATGGTCGAGGACGGCCTGGGCGTGAGCATTCTTCCCGCGCTCATCTTGCGCCGCTGCCAGTTCGATGTTGCCGTGCGCCCGCTCGAGGGACGTCCCCATCGGCAGATCAACGCCATATACCGCACCGCTGACGTTTCGCTTGCGGCGGCTCGCTTCCTTGAATATCTCTAAACGTGTACACGTCATTGTTCGCTTTGGGCAAATCTCGGAGTCTGGTACATTTTCTTATGAAATTGAACTTCCGGATAATGCGCCGCGCTATACTGCTGCCTAAATTGAACTCAGGTTCAATTCGTGTTCTATAAATTGAACTTTGCCAGCAAGGAGGTTCTAGTGGCCCAAGAGACGTTTAGCGATCGCCTGCGACAGACTATGTCCGATCGCGACGTTCGCCAGTCGGACGTAATCCGCGCATCGGAGATGCTCGGCAAAAAACTCGGCAAGAGTCAGATGAGCCAATATGTGAGCGGCAAGACGATTCCGCGGCGCGATGTGGCAGAGCTGCTCGCCCGCATTTTGGAGGTCGATGTTACCTGGCTGCTCGCCGGTGACGCCGACCAAGGTGAGACCCCTCCGTCCCATAACGTTGCCAAATCCGAACCTAGTCCCACGGCTCAAATTCCAAGGAGCACCACCATGCGTACTTTTTCTAAATCCACCAAACTCGAGAATGTCCTGTATGACGTGCGCGGTCCCGTCGTCGACGAGGCAGCCCGTATGGAGGACGAAGGCGAGCGCATCCTCAAGCTCAACATCGGCAACCCCGCGCCCTTTGGTTTCCGCACGCCCGATGAGGTCATTAAGGATATGCGCCAGCAGCTGCCCGACTGCGAAGGCTATTCCAACTCGCGCGGCCTGTTCTCTGCGCGCAAGGCGATCATGCAGTATTCGCAGATCAAAGGCCTGCCCAATGTTCAGATGGAGCATATCTACACGGGCAACGGCGTGTCCGAGCTCATTCAGCTTTCGATGAACGCGCTGCTCGACAACGGCGACGAGATCCTGATCCCCAGCCCCGACTATCCGCTCTGGACGGCGTGCGCAACCCTTGCCGGCGGTCATCCCGTGCACTATCTGTGCGATGAACAGGCGGATTGGTATCCCGACCTGGAGGATATGGAGTCCAAGATCACGAGCGCGACCAAGGCCCTCGTCATCATCAACCCCAACAACCCCACGGGCTCTGTCTATCCGCGCGAGGTGCTCGAGGGCATTGTCGAGATCGCGCGCAGGCACCAGCTCATGATTTTTGCCGACGAGATCTACGACCGCCTGTGCATGGACGGCTACGAGCACGTCTCCATTGCTTCGCTCGCCCCCGACCTGCCCTGCATTACGTTTAGCGGCCTGTCCAAGTCGCATATGATTGCGGGCTATCGCATTGGCTGGATGGTGCTTTCGGGCAACCAGCGCTGCATGAGCGACTTCATCATGGGCGTCAATATGCTCTCTAACATGCGCCTGTGCTCCAACGTGCCGGCTCAGTCGATTGTCCAGACGGCGCTCGGCGGCCATCAGTCGGTTAACGACTACATCCGCCCCGGCGGTCGTGTCTACGAGCAGCGTAACTTTGTGTATGAGGCACTCAGCAAGATCGATGGCATCTCGGTGGTCAAGCCGCGCGCGGCGTTCTACATCTTCCCCAAGATGGATGTTAAGAAGTTCAACATCACCGATGACGAGCAGTTTGCCCTCGACCTGCTGCACGAGAAGAAGATCCTGATCACGCGCGGCGGCGGCTTTAACTGGGCCGAGCCCGACCACTTCCGCATCGTGTACCTGCCGCGCATGGAAGTACTCAAAGAGTCCCTCGAAGACCTCGCCGACTTCTTCGATCATTACCGCCAGAGCTAATTAGTTCCGCCGTTCTACCGAACGGCGGACCGCTTGACGCTGCGCGAGCCGCATTCACGCCAATCTGACGTTCAATTTCGAGGGCGCGACCAGAAGGTCAGCGCCCTCTCATTTCACGTCACCTTGGCGCAAATGCGGCTCGCTCGCTGTCGTGTGCTCAACCGGCATCGTTATCACGATCCGCATTTAACGGAGCAAAGCTGGTTATTTTTGTTGGCTGTCTAAATAACGATTCCGCAACAGTGGTCGATTTCGTGCTGGATGATTTCGGCGGTGTAGCCCGAGAAGTTCTTGATGCGGTGGACGAAGTTCTCGTCCAAATACTCAACCTTAATGCGGCGATAACGAGTGCAGGGACGCTCGCCGACGAGCGAAAGACATCCTTCGCTCGTCTGGTAGGCATTGACCTGCTCAAGAATTTGCGGGTTGTACATGAGCAGCGCCCTGTTGCCGTCCTTTACGCAGATGATGCGCTTGCGTACGCCGATCATGTTGGCGGCGAGGCCCACGCACTCGTGCTCATGCTCGTGGAGCGTATCCAGGAGGTCTTGCCCGATCACGGCGTCGTCGGGTCCCGCATCTTCGGAAGGCAGGCGTAAAAAGAACTCGGATTTCATGATGGGCTTAATCATGGCGGGCTCCTCATGTCTTATGCGTTCGTGGACTTTTAATAATAGCGCGGAAGGAAAGCCGCGCGTCCGCGTTACAATCTTTCGACGTTGGACCATGTTGCCAGATTCGTCGTGTACGGCGTCTGGTGTAAGTCTAGGGCTCATTTTCGCCCTGGACCGTTCCTCTGGGGCGATGCGATTGTCGTTCTAAGAGGAAGGAATTTCATGGGGACCAAATCCCAAAAGCAAACTCAATCACCGTCGACGGCCTCGGCGATTCTCGTCGTAATGTATGTTGCAGCCTTTGTTGCCGCGTTTAACGAGAACATCATTAACGTGGCGTTGCACGACATTATGGCGGCCTTTTCGGTGAGTGCCACCACGGCGCAGTGGCTCGTTTCGGGTTACATGATCGTGACGTCGATCTTTACGGCCATCATGGCCTTTCTGTCCGGTCGTTTCTCGACGCGCAGGCTGTTGTTTTTCGCATGCGGATGTATGGTCGCCGGCGAAGTCCTGTGTCTGATCGCTCCGTCGTTTAGCGTTTTGCTGCCAAGTCGTATTTTGCAGGCTGCGGGGTCGGGCATCTTGTTTCCGCTCATGATGAACGTGGTGCTGTCTTGCGCCCCGCGCGAGAAGCTCGGTCTGTATCTGAGCCTGGGCGGTGCCTGCATTACGCTAGGGCCGGCGTTTGGACCCGTAATCAGCGGTCTTATGTGCACGTTGTTTGGCTGGAGGGCGGTGTTCGTAGTGCCGCTGGTGGGCGGCATTGTGGTCGCTGCGGCGGGCGTTAAGCTTGTTCAGAATGTCGGAGAGCGCTCGAACACCACGCTTGATATTCTGTCGGTTGTTTTGCTCGCCGCCGGCATTACGGCATTTGTGTATTCCGTAGGCGAGTTCTCGACCAATCTGATTGCCGGTATCGTGACGCTCTTCGCCGCCATGGTGCTGCTCGGCCTGTTTGCGGCCCGCCAGCTCAAGCTCGAGCATCCGGTGCTTAACGTGCGCCCCATGGCGAGCGTTCGTTTTTGGCCTGCGTGCCTGCTTGTGGTGGTGTCGATGATGACGACGTTTTCGATGAGCGTATTGTTGCCGCTCTATTTTGAGGGCGCATACGGCATGACCGCACTTGTTGCGGGCCTGCTCATTTTGCCGGCGATTGCCTGCAATGCCGTGACCTCGATTGTGGGCGGACGCGTGATGGATGCCCGTGGCGCATGGCCGCTGCTGCCGGTCGGCTTTGCCCTGATTGCCGTGGGGCAGACTGCCATCTCGATGACGGCGGCAAGCATGAACATCGGCGTTGTCGTGGTGCTGACCGTTGTGGTGTATGCCGGAGTCGGCCTGGTGCTGAGCCCCTCGCAAACGGCCGGCTTGGAGACGCTGCCTGCCGCTGAGCATCCTCACGGAACGGCATTGCTCAACACGTGGAACATGATTGCCGCATCGTTTGGCCCGTCGCTGTTTATCGGCCTGCTCTCGAGTTCTGCGGCGACTGCTGGCGCGGCTGGCGCTGCGACCGACGTTGCCCAGGCGATTGGATTTGCAGCTGCCGTGCGCGTGGCGGCTGTAATTGCCGTGGTCGGGTTTGTGGCGTCGCTGGTGTACGCTCGTCGCGAGTCGCACATGTCGCATTAATGTGTGCACATAGATTCTGCAGCTAGATTGGATGGCGACACCATAAACTAATGGACGTTTTGCCGAGAGGCATGAATGTTTAAAGCGCAAAGAGTGCGCGACGGGCCCCGCGAATGGGGCGATGATGCCCGAGAGGGCCAAGAAGGAGTCTCATGTCCGAGAACGAAGAGATCATGAACGAGACCGAGAACGAGACCATGGCTGCCGAGGTCGAGGCAGTCGAGACCGTGGAGACCGAAGCTGCCGAGGTTGAGGCTGCTGACGAGGTTTCCGCCGAGGAGGAGGCCGAGGTTGTCGAGGCCGCCGTTGATTACGATGACGAAGAGCTGATGGACAAGATGCAGAAGGCCGCCCGCCTGCTGCGTAGCCGTCGCTTTGCTATTTCCAAGGAGGAGGAGGCCAAGGCCGAGCGCATGGCGAACATCGAGCGCGCCATCAAGCTTCTTGACCTCAAGCCCAAGATGGAGCAGAAGGAAATGTCCGACCTGTTGGGCATGCGCCTCCGTGAGCTCGACGGCCTGATGGCCGAGGCCGAGGCTGCCGATCTGGTCGGCCGCATCGACGACGCCGAGGGCGATATGCGCAAGATCGTCGTCTTCGCTGCCGAGGATGCCGCTGAGGGCCTGGTCGAGCTTGCCAACAAGAAGGAGAAACTCCTGCCCGAGCTTTCTTACGAGGAGGCCACCGAGCTGATGGCTGCCCTTGATAAGGTTATCGCTCCGCTCGTCGCCATGGGTCTGGACGAGGACCGTGGTCCTCGCGGCGGCCGTGACGACCGTGGTGGCCGTGGCGGCGACCGTGGCGGTCGCGGTGGCTTTGGCGATCGTGGCGGCCGTGGCGGCGACCGCGGCGGTCGCGGTGGCGATCGCGGTGGCCGCGGCGGCTTTGGTGACCGTGGCGGCGACCGTGGCGGTCGCGGCGGCTTCGGCGGCAACCGTGGTGGCTATGGTGACCGCGGCGGCAACCGTGGCGGCTTCGGTGGCAACCGTGGTAACGACCGTGGCGGTCGCGGTGGCGATCGCGGCGGCCGCAACGGTGGCGGCTTCCGCGGCAACCGTTTTTAGTTACGGCGTTTTACCAAACGCCGTAACGGGCCGACGCTGCGCGGGCCGCATTTGGACAATCTGACGTTCAACTTCAAGGGCGCGACCAGAAGGTCAGCGCCCTCTCGTTTCACGTCACCTTGCCTCAAATGCGACCCGCTCGCTGTCCGTCCTCTACCTGCGGCGCTGTCTTGCTCCGGATGCGGCAGTTAGGGACGTTCCTTTTCTGCCGGCAGTTTGGGACACTCCTTGTAGTCATTGGGGACGTTCTTAAATGACTAGTCGTTGGGGACGTTCTTGTTTGACTAGTCATTCAAGAACGTCCCCAACGACTACATAGCATGAGAGTGGATAATCTCCCAGTTTGGGCTCGCATTCAGGCTCAAAGTGGGAGATTATCCACTCTCGTTTCTGTTCTGCCTACATTTGTAGGAACAGTTCGTGGAGGCGGGTGTCTTCGTCGAGTTCGGGGTGGAAGGTTACGCCGAGCTGGTTGTCTTGGCGGGCGGCGACGATGCGGCCATCGACTTCGGCCAGGGCCTCGGCATCGCCGTGGACCTCGACGATGCGGGGCGCGCGGATAAACGTCAGCGGCACTTTACCGTCGATGCCGGCTACCTGCCCCTTGGTTCGAAAGCTGCCGAGCTGCCTGCCGTAGGCATTGCGCTCGACAAGTACATCCATGGTTGCCAAACGCGGCGTGCCCTTATCGTCATGGGCGGCAAGGTCGTGAGCCAGTAGAATCAGGCCAGCGCAGGTGCCCAGGACGGGCATGCCTTCAGCGATACGGGCACGAAGCTCCTCGAGCATGCCGAGCTCGGCAAGTAGCTTGCCCTGAACGGTGGACTCGCCGCCGGGAAGTACCAGACGGTCAAAGTCCTGCTTCAAATCAGCCGCCTGTCTCAGCTCAATACAGCGCGCGCCCAGCTCGGATAGTCTTGCCTCGTGCTCGGCAAATGCGCCTTGGACCGCCAGCACGGCGACCGTTTGGTCTGCATAATCGCTCATGTGCGATCCTTTCTGCCGGACTAGCGTCCGCGCTCCTCCATGATGATTTCGATCTCGTCGGCGTTGATGCCCACCATGGCCTCGCCCAGGTCCTCCGAAAGCTCGGCGATGAGCTTGGCATCGGTGAAGTTTGCCACGGCCTTGACGATGGCGGCGGCGCGCTTGGCGGGGTCGCCGCTCTTAAAGATGCCCGAGCCGACAAAGACGCCCTCGGCGCCCAGTTGCATCATCAGCGCGGCGTCGGCAGGGGTCGCTACGCCGCCGGCGGCAAAGTTCACAACGGGAAGCTTGCCCGTGGCATGGACCTCGCGCACCAGCTCGACCGGAACCTGCAGTTGCTTGGCTGCCTCAAAGAGCTCATCATCGCGCAGGGCAACAACGTCGCGGATTTGCTTTTGGATCTTGCGCATGTGGCGCACGGCCTGGACCACGTCGCCCGTGCCCGGCTCGCCCTTGGTGCGAATCATCGTGGCGCCCTCGGCAACACGGCGCAGCGCCTCGCCCAGATCGCGGGCGCCGCAGACAAACGGCACGTAAAACTGGGTCTTGTCGATGTGATAGACGTCATCGGCAGGGGAGAGAACCTCGGACTCATCGATGTAGTCGATCTCGATGGCCTGCAGGACCTGCGCCTCGACGATGTGACCGATGCGGCACTTGGCCATGACGGGGATGGAGACGGCCTCCTGGATGCCCTTGATCATCTTGGGGTCGCTCATGCGCGAGACGCCGCCTGCGGCACGGATGTCGGCCGGGATGCGCTCGAGGGCCATGACGGCGCAGGCGCCTGCCTCCTCGGCGATGCGTGCCTGCTCGGGCGTGGTAACGTCCATGATGACGCCGCCCTTGAGCATCTGCGCGAGCTCGCGATTGAGTTTGACGCGGTCGGCCTTGCTGTTCTGTTCTGCCATGGTTGCTCCCTTGGTTGGCATGTGCATTGCTTGACGGAACATCCTATCGGGGAGCTGGGTATGACAAAATACTCAGTTTTCGAGATAATTACAAGGTCAGACTAATACCAGATTGAATGACTTAATAAGGTCAGGTGATAGGCTCATGCTTGACTACAATTTGGAAAAACGCGGCGAAGCATCGCTCTATGAGTATGTTTACCAGCAAATTCGAGATGATATTGTTGCTGGCCGTATTGCGGCGGGGGAGCATCTTCCGTCTAAGCGCGCCTTTGCCAGTCATCTGGGAATCAGTGTCATTACCATCGAGAATGCATATAGCCAGTTACTTGCCGAGGGCTATATTTGCTCAAAGCCGCGGCGTGGCTACTACGCTTGCAAGCTTCCGGATGCATCGGTTTTGGCTTCGGCTGCGGAGGGCATCGACCGAGATGCCGCCTCTGCGGGTCCCAGCGCGCATGATGTCAACGGACAGGTCGAGCGATTCGATGCACTTTCTTCTTCCGCTTTGGAGGCGGCGCGGCTTTGGCAAAGCGCACTACGGGCGACGCTGGCATCCGAAGATGAGCGCGAGATCTTTTCGCCCGCACCGGCGCAGGGCACCGCTCGGCTGCGACGCGCAATTGCTCACCATCTGCGTGGGACGAGGGGCATGAATGTCGACCCCGACAACATTGTTATCGGTGCAGGCGCCCAGCTGCTCGATACCATGTTGGTTCAGTTGCTTGGCGCTGACAAGGTGTATGCCGTTGAGGACCCGGGCTATTTGCGTCTGACGCGCATCTATCAGGCTATGGGTTGCAAAGTTCGACATATCCCGTTGGATGATGACGGCGTGGACCTGAGCGTTCTGCAGAAAACTGGGACCGATGTTCTTCACCTGATGCCGTCCCATCAGTATCCCACCGGTCTTGTGACGAGCATTGCGCGTCGCTATGCGCTGCTGAGCTGGGCCGCCGAGCGACCAGGTCGGTACCTCATCGAAGATGACTTTGATTGTGAGTTTCGCCTTGCCGGCAAGCCAATTCCCGCGCTCGCGTCGATCGATGCCGCCCAGTCGGTTATCTACACCAATACGTTTTCGAAGAGCCTGTCATCGGCGTTGCGCCTAGCGTACATGGTGTTGCCCGACGAGCTGATGGAGCGGTTTAGGCGCGACCTTGGTTTTTACGCCTCGTCGGTGAGCTCTGTTGACCAGGTTGCTTTGGCGCGTTTGCTGGAATCGGGTGATTACGAGCGACATGTGAACCGCGTGCGCGTTCGTGCTCGCGAGGCGCGTGATGGCCTGACGTCGCTTGTACGGAAAGCGTTTCCGGCAGGGGAAGTCTCGATCGAGCATGCAGACGCGGGCCTTAACTGTATCGTGGTTGCGGAGCGTGGAACGGGCGGAAGCACTTTTGCACGGGCCCTCACGCGCTCGAGTATCCCGTTTATCGATATCGGTGACTGTTTTTGGTGTGCCGATGGCGCATCTGTCCCTGAAAACTCAACTCAAATTCTTGTTCAGTATGACGATCTGAGTCCAAAAGTACTAACTACCTTGGAATTGCAGCTAATGGGGGGGCACTCTGCAGCCTAAGTGAGTAGACTTTTAGCACTTTGGCGACCAAGCAGTTTTGTAACAAGCTATCTACCTGCGGTTTTGAAAAGCAGGATGACCGGCCTGCTCGGGATATTCAAAAAAGTCTACTCACTTGCCGCGCAAAGCTTCTACATGAGAAAAAATGGGGTTTTCAACAGGGTTTCGTCCAGCTCTTGGCAAGCTTTTGGCCAGTTGGGGAGGGCTGTTGAAAACTTGGCAGTCCGTTCGGCGCCATTTTTGGTGCGTTCGCGCCAATGCGTGACTGACTGGGTTGAAATTCGTGTTTTCCTGTGCCTATGAAGGATCTACTTTGTGACATATCGGCTTTTAGGTACTGGCGTTTGCCTCCTCAAGTCCGCGCTTTGTGTCCGCCGCTTCCACGACCGGAAGAAGACCGGCAGCGATATGATCTCGCCCGTAACCCGACAGCTGCGGTCGCGCTCGGTTTTCCGTTGTATACATTGGTTCGGACGAGAAACAAACGGACTTGTCCTGCCAGCATTAGGCAGCGGCTGTTTCTTGGTGAGCTCCCCAGGGAATCCGTGCTGGAAACGGAGCATGGGTTTTTGGTTACGTCTCCTCTACTGACGACATTCATCATGTCGCGGCATCTGACGGATCTTCAGCTTCTTTTGGTATTGGCGGAGATGTGTGGCTTGTTTGCAGTGTGTGCCCTGCCGGCGGCACTTGAGGCGGAGCTTTCGCGTGCAATTGATTCGGGCGCGATTTCGACAACGTTCGGTTGGGTGCGCTGCCCGTCCGAGGACGGCACCGCCTCAAATTTATGGCGTCGAGACGCTTTGGTTTTGGGCGGAGACCTTGACCGTTTTTGTTCAGATGTTTGCGGGATGCGTTACGGCAATAGATTTATGGCGGTATCGCAACTCGTTCCATTGGGTGCCGCGTCGCCTTTTGAGGTCGAGGCGTATTTGCTACTTGCACTGCCGCGATCCCTGGGAGGCGAAGGTTTTTGCGGCATAGAGCTTAATGTTGAAGTGATGCTAAGCAAAAGTGCTCGAGCGATTGTGGGAAAGTCCCGTGTATATATCGACCTACTTCTTTCTTCGCCGGACGGCAGGCGACAGGTGGCCATTGAATGTCAGGGAAAGGCCTCGCACGGACGCGCAGGGGATGGCTTGCGTGACGCTGACCGCATGACGGCCCTTCAGGCCATGGGCTACGATGTGCTTCTCCTGACACACAGACAGATATCGGATGAGGATAGATTCCGCGCGATCGTTAAGGCCATATGCAGGATGCTCGATGCTGAATATCGTGATAAAAGCTCGGATGAGCAAAGGGCTGAGATATTACTCCGGTCTGAACTATTCATTGACTGGACAAAATTGGGAGTAATTGACGGAAAGATGCCCGTTAGACACAAAACAGCTCAATCGTGGACGGCTGCGGTTCTAAGTGAGTAGGCTTTTGGCACTTTGGCGACCAGGCCGTTTTGAAACAAGTCATTTACCTGCGACTTTATAAGGCAATACGGATGGTCTGCTCGGCAAGTTCCAAAAAGTCTACTCACTTAGTTTTTGACGAGAAACCGATGCCGAAGGCGGTCCTATTTCAGGGCGTTAACAAGTTCGTGAGGCACGAAAAAGGCCCGAACCAATACGGTCCGGGCCTCATCGAGCTAGAGGTTATGTCTCAGGCGGTTGGCTTAGCCAAAGTAGCGCTTGAGCAGGCCGGCGAAAGCCTTGCCGTGGCGGGCCTCGTCGCGAGCCATCTCGTGCACGGTGTCGTGGATGGCATCGAGGCCAGCGGCCTTGGCGCGCTTAGCAAGATCGGTCTTGCCGGCGGTGGCGCCGTTCTCGGCCTCAACGCGCATCTCGAGGTTCTTCTTGGTGGAGTCGGTCACGACCTCGCCCAGGAGCTCGGCGAACTTGGCGGCATGCTCGGCCTCCTCGTGGGCAGCCTTCTCCCAGTACAGGCCGATCTCGGGATAGCCCTCGCGATGAGCGACGCGAGCCATGGCCAGGTACATACCGACCTCGGAGCACTCGCCCTCAAAGTTGGCGCGCAGGTCGGCAACGATGTCCTCAGAGACACCCTCCATCTTGGCGACGCCCACGACGTGCTCGGCGGCCCACTCGAGCTGGCCCTCCTCCTGCTTCAGGAAACGAGAACCGGGAACGCCGCACTGGGGGCACTTAAAATCCTCGGGCAGCTGGTCGCCGTCGAACTCTTCCACATAACCGCAAACGGGGCAAACAAACTTCATGATTCGATCCTTTCGATCGATGGCGATTGCGCGCTCGTCCGGTCCCGTAAGGGCCCTCTCCGGACGTGCGTCTTGACGAGTTCTATTATCCATAAATGCAACCAAATGTGAAGCCTATTAGGAATGATTTTTAATAAAACAATTTTGAGATATGAAGATGTTGATTGATTAACGGTTTGCAAGTCATATACGGACGCTGCTGAGTACAATCGGGCGAGCAAATGTTGACCTATCAACAAATGAAGGAGTTTCCTTTATGCATCTAGCCCGTCGTGCCTGGTGCCGAACATATCAGACGGTTTTTCGCATTGCATTGCCGATCCTGCCCTATACCGAGCCGCGCATTTTAGAGCATGCCGAGGATGTGCCCGTGGTGCTTCAAAAGCGCTCGATCCAGAAGGTCCTTATCGTGACAGACCCTGGTATTGCACGTTTGGGACTCACGGCATCACTCGAGCGTGCGCTTACGGCTCAGGGGATTGGCGTTACGGTCTATGCCGAAACGCGTGCGAACCCCACGGTCTCAAACGTGGAGGAAGCGGCGTCCCTGTATCGAGAGAGTGCCTGCCGGGCCATTATCGGCTTTGGCGGAGGATCAGCCATGGACTGCGCCAAGGGTGTGGGGGCGCGCATTGCGCAGCCAAACAAGCCCATCAACAAGATGCGCGGCCTACTGCGGATTCATCGTCTCCTGCCGCTGCTTATTGCGGTTCCCACTACCGCCGGTACGGGAAGCGAAGTCACGCTCGCGGCGGTTATCACCGATGACGAGACGCACTACAAATACCCCATTAACGACTTTGTGCTCATCCCGCGTTTTGCAGTCCACGACCCCGAGTTTACGTGCGGCTTGCCCGCTTCCATTACGGGGCAGACGGGCATGGACGCCCTGACGCATGCCGTTGAGGCCTTTATCGGGCGAAGCACCACGCCCTATACGCGTAAGATGGCGCGACAGGCGGTGCAGCTTATCCACGACAATTTGCTCGAGGCCTATGAGCATGGTGACGACATGCGTGCGCGCCGCAATATGCTTTCGGCGGCGTATAAGGCGGGCGTTGCGTTTACCCGCTCCTATGTCGGATATGTGCATGCCATCGCGCACAGTCTGGGCGGCCGATACGGAATTCCGCACGGTTTGGCCAACGCAATCATCCTGCCGCACATGCTTCGCGCTTATGGTGACGCCGCCGCTCCCAAGCTTGCCGATCTTGCTCGCATGGCGGGCGTTGCGCCGGCTACCGCGCGGGACAGTCTTGCAGCCGAGGCCTTTATCGATTGGGTCGACCGCATGAACGAGGCCCTGGGAATCCCCAAATATGTCTCGGGTATTCGCCGCTCCGACATTCCCGAGATGGCGGCGCATGCCGATGCCGAGGCCAATCCCTTGTACCCCGTTCCTCTTTTAATGGACCGCTTGGAGCTCGAGCATATGTACGAAGTCGTTGCGGGTGGTATGTTTGAGGACGAGAATTAGGAGGGTCCATGAACACCGAGGAAATTGTGCGCATCGTCGGCGATCAGCGCGCCTACTTTAAGACGCACGCTACGTTTGATGTCGATGCTCGACGTCGCGCGCTCGTGAGTTTACGCGATGCGGTGCGGGCCCACGAGGCCGATATTGCCCATGCGCTCAAGACCGATTTGGGGAAGTCGCATGACGAGGCTTATATGTGCGAGATCGGCACGTCGCTTTCCGAGATTCGACATCAGATCGCTCACGTGGCTCGGTGGAGTCGTCCGCGCCTGCGTCCGTGCGATCTCGCTAACGCCGTGAGCGTGTGCAAAACACAAGCCGTGCCCTATGGCGTCACGCTCATCATGGCTCCGTGGAACTACCCGTTTTTGCTAACACTCGAACCGCTCGCCGGCGCCCTTGCCGCGGGCAATACCGTGGTCATCAAGCCGAGTGCCTATGCTCCGGCATCGAGCGCGGTGCTCAAGCAAATCTGTGAAGAGGCATTTGATCCGCGCCTGGTGACGGTTGTCGAGGGCGGGCGCGCCGAGAACGAAGCGTTGCTCGATGAGTGCTGGGACAAGATCCTCTTTACCGGTAGCGTTCCGGTCGGCAAACTCGTCATGGAGCGCGCAAGTAAAAACCTTACGCCCGTGACGCTTGAGCTGGGCGGAAAGAGCCCCTGTATCGTGGATGCGACGGCAAACTTGAAGGTCGCAGCGCGGCGTATCGCCTTTGGAAAATGGCTCAACGTGGGGCAGACCTGCGTGGCGCCCGACTACCTGCTGGTCGATGCGCGCGTGCATGACGAGCTGCTGGACCTCATCAGGGAAGAGGCCCGCCGTATGTTTGGCGAGCACCCGCTCGACAACGAGGACTACGGGCATGTCGTCAACGCCAAGCATTTTGCGCGCGTGCGCGGGCTGATCGATCCCGATAAGGTCGTGCTTGGAGGTGCCGCACGCGAGGCTTCGCTCAAGATCGAGCCGACGATTTTGGATGGCGTGGCTCCCGATGACGCCGTGATGCAGGAGGAGATCTTCGGTCCCATCTTGCCGGTGCTGACGTTTGAGAGCCTAGACGAGGCCGAAGCGTTTATTACGGATCGTCCGACGCCGCTGGCCCTGTATATCTTTAGTCAGGATCGCGCAGTTCAGCAGCGCTTCGTGCGTTACGTGCCCTTTGGCGGTGGCTGTGTCAACGACACGATCATGCACTTGGCTACGAGCCATATGGGCTTTGGCGGCATGGGCGCGAGCGGTATGGGGCAGTACCATGGACGCGAGAGCTTCGATACGTTTAGCCACAAGAAGAGTATCGTGAACAAGGCAACTTGGCTGGACGTGCCGTTTCGGTATGCGCCCTACGCAAGCTGGAAGCACAAGTTCGTGCGCATGTTTGTGCATTAGAAAAGGGCGCAGGTAATACGAACAAGTGTTCCTATTACCTGCATTTTGCGTTAGACTACTGTTATGGAGCACGGATGGGCCAACTCCCTTTAGAAGGGATTTGGTATGAACGTAAGCGATGTTATTTCGTTATTGGCGTTGTTGATTGCGGCTATCGAACTCGGTCTGTTTATCGGCCGAATGAAATAGCCGCCCCCGCGTAAGCGAAGACGGCCACTTCTCACGATGAAAACGTGTATCGGAGTTGGCAAGACCCGCGGCAACGGGTGCCATCCGTGTTCCTATCTTATCTGCAAGCGTTCTGTCGCGCAAGCGTTGAGGCAAACGATTGAAGGACGCAGGCAGGATGTATTTGTGTCCGCACGGGACCGTAGACTTCTCAATAAGGTTACACACCGGTTTATCCGGCTGTTAGAGGAGCTGCTATGTACGAGCCTTCACGTGTTCTTCTGTCATTTCACATTGCAGGATTTCAGTATGCCGATGGCGCCTTGGTCCTGGGCGATCTTAAAGCGGGCGATAAGCTGACGCTGTGTGCCGAGCGCGATAATCCCCATGACCCTGAGGCGGTTGCGATCTATTACGGCAACACCAAGCTTGGCTATGTTCCGGGAAACGAGGTCGGCCCGCTGTCCTTGATGATGTATTACGGCCACGAGGACGTATTTGAGGCCCGCGTGCAACAGGTTGCTCCCGAGCGCAGCCCGTGGCATCAGGTGCGCGTTGGGCTCTATGTGGTGGATGCTCGCTAATCGGTATGGGAGACTGCCATGTTTGATGACGATGACCTGTTCGATCTGACAGACGATCCGTTTGGGTGGGATATGCTACTCGATGACGATGAGTTGGAGCAGGGCCGTAGGAAACGGCAGGACAAGAAAACTCAGGGTGACGCTTCGAAAAAGCAAGACAAGCGCCGCCACGGACTGTTCGGCGGGCTCTTTGGCTAACCGACGCGCCAGAGCGTCTGTATACTAGGCACGTGTTAGACGCGTTGCGAAATGAGGACACAGACGATGATGTGGTTTACCGCCGACCTGCACCTGGGCGATACGAATATCTTGCACGACATGGATCGGCCGTTTGATTCGGTCGAGGAGATGAACCGCAAGGTCATCGATGCCATCAATGAGTGCGTGGCTGCGGACGACCGCCTCTATATTCTGGGTGACTTTACCTATCGTTTGCCCCTGGCGGAGGCGGTGCGCCTGCGCGAGCGTATCGAATGCCAGAACGTGACGCTCATCCGCGGTAACCATGACGGCGACTGGGAAGATCCCGACACCCCGCAGATTTGGGAAGACGTGCGCGATTACCTGGAGATTGCTCCCGGCTATGCCAAGGGCCATCGTCTGGTGATGAGCCATTACCCCATGCTCAGCTGGAATGGTAAGGCGCGTGGCGCCATCATGCTACACGGGCATATCCACAGCAGAGGAGACCGCACCAACGTGCGCAACCGCGACCGCGAACGCCCTATCTTTCGCTACGATGTCGGTCTCGATGCCAACAAGTACAAGCCCGTAAGTCGGGATCAAATCCTGGGCTTCTTTGGACTGTAATGCTCGAACCACCACACAAACCACCACAAAGGGGACAGGCACCTTTGTGGTGGTTCTGGCGCCGTTGCCATTATGGCGGCGGCGCCTTTTTTGTCCGCGCGGCGCGGTAGAGTGTAGCCGGTTGATATTTGCGTCCATCGAGGAGCTGCTATGAACGAGATCAAGTGCCCGCATTGCGGCGAAGTTTTTAAGGTCGATGCATCCGGCTATGCGGATATCGTCAAGCAGGTGCGCGATGCCGAGTTCTCGCGCGACCTGGATGAGCGTGTGAAGGCAGTCCAGCGTGAGGGTGAGCAGGCGCTGGAGCTTGAGCGCTCGCGTTCGACGGCTGCCTTGCAACAGGCAGAGTCTCAGCGCAATGCTCAGCTTGTCGAGCAGAAGAACACTGCGGATCAGAAACTGGCGCAAGAGGTTGCCAAGCGCGATGCTGAGCTTGCCGAGCTGCGCGCTAAGCTCGAGGGCGCTGCCGCAGAGCGCGAGAGTGCAAGCCAGCGCGCGGCGGTTGAGGCACGAGCCAATGCTCAAAAAGAGAATGCCGAACTCCAGCGTGAGATTGATAGCCTGCGTGCGCAGCTTGGGCGCAAAGATGACGAAGCAAAGCTTGCCGAGTCGGCGGCGCGCAACGCTGCTCAAAACGATTTAGCTGCACGCGACGCTCAGATTGCCGAGCTGCAGGCCAGGCTTGCCGCGGCGGACAAGGCCCAGGAGATGGCGCTTGCCGCTGCCGCGGCAGAGTCGCAGCGTGAGCTCGATGCCGCTCGCAGCGAGGCCGAGCGCGCGCTTGCTGACTATCGCGCGAAGGTGCAAGAGAAGTTTTCCGCCGCAAAGGCTCAGTCCGAGCAAGAGGCCGAGGGCCTGCGTGCCCAGCTGCGCGAGCAGGAGCTGACGGCCAAAATGAACCTATCGGAGGCGGTCGCCGCGGCGGAGCGAGAGCGCGATGAGGCACGTGCCAAGCTGACGAGTGAGCTGGCGGTGCGCGATTCGCGTGAGGAACAGGCCAAGGCAGCCCACGAGCTTGAGCTCGCGCAGGCCAAGCGCGTGAGCGACGAGTTGATCCGCTACAAGGACGAAGAGATTGAGCGCCTTAAGGAAATGAAGATCCGCCTGTCCACCAAGATGGTGGGCGAGTCGCTCGAGCAGCACTGCGAGACCGAGTTTAACCGCCTACGCATGACGGCGTTTCCTAACGCGTACTTTGAGAAAGATAACGATGCGTCCGAGGGCACCAAGGGCGACTTTATCTTCCGCGAGTGCGACGCGAGCGGCAACGAGGTCATTTCGATTATGTTCGAGATGAAAAACGAGAACGACGAGACTGCGACCAAGCACAAGAACGAGGACTTCTTTAAGAAGCTCGACCACGATCGTCGCCAGAAGGGCTGTGAGTATGCAGTGCTCTGCACGCTGCTCGAGCCCGAGAGCGAGCTTTACAATGCCGGCATCGTGGACGTGAGCTATCGCTACGAGAAGATGTACGTGATCCGTCCGCAGTTCTTTATTCCCATGATCACGCTTCTTCGCAACGCCGCCATGGGTTCGCTTCGCTATAAGCAGGAGCTGGCGGAGTACAAACAGCAGAATATCGACGTTACGAACTTCGAAGCCAAGATGGAAAAGTTCAAGAATGATTTCGGTCGCAACTACGAGATCGCGAGCCGCAAGTTTCAAACGGCGATCGATGAGATCGACAAGACGATTAGCCATTTGCAGAAAACCAAGGAGGCGTTGCTGTCCTCCGAGAACAATCTGCGCCTGGCCAACAAGAAGGCCGACGATCTTACCATTCGCAAGCTCACCTGGGGTAACAAGACCATGAAGGCGGCGTTTGACGAGGCGCGCGGGGCTGCGACGGAGACAAACGATGAGCCCGCCGAGGCGGATTCATATGAGGTCGAGGATGCCGAGTAAGGCATAGCATATAGTGCAAAAGTGGGGCCGCTGGCGATGTTGCCAGCGGCCCCACTTCATTTCGTTCCAGTATGTACGGCTAGTCCTCGAGCAGGTCCTCGATAAAGCCGACGCGGTAGTTTTTGAAGATGACCTCGCCGCCGTCTTGCGTGGCGTCCAGATCGACATCGCCCATGATGCCAAAATCGTGGTCGCCATCCTCGTCGGCAAAGATCTGGTGCACGTGCCATACGTGCGCGGTCTTCTCGTCGGACTCGTCGATGGAAAACATCGCGGCGCTGCGGGCATCTCCGTCGGTGAGGATTTCCTCGTGCTGCTCGTGGTAAGCGTCGAGTGCTTTTTGCCAGCGGATCTCGCTCATGCCCCAGTCGTCGTCGAGCTCGCCCAAGTCGCGAATGTGCTCGCGGGCGGCAAGGGTCACGCGGCGGAAGAGCGCGTTGCGCACCAACAGCGTGCAGCCGCGACGGTCCGCCACGACCTCGTCGATGCCCTGCGGCGGCGCGGCGTCGAGGGCTGCTGGGTTGCCGGCATTCTCCCACTCGTCCACCAGGCTCGAGTCTACCGAGCGCACCACAAAGCCCAGCCACGAGATAATGTCGCGTAGGCGCTCGTCACGCTTCTCGATGGGCACGGTGCGGTCGAGCGAGCGGTAGGCCTCTGCCAGGTAGCGCAGCAAAATGCCCTCGGAGCGGGCGATGCCGAGCTTTTGAATGTAACCCTTAAAATCGCTCGCGCTCTCCAACATATCGCGCAGGACGCTCTTGGGCGAGAGCTGATAGTCGTTGGCCCAGGGTACTTCCTGGCAGTACTTGTCGAAGGCGGCATCGAGCAAGTCCTCGAGCGGCTTTTCGTAGGTGACATCCTGGATGCGCTCCAGGCGTTCCTCATAATCGACGCCGTCAGCCTTCATTTCGGCCATCGCGTGGTCGCGCGCGGCGCGCTCCTGTGCGCGCAATACCTGCTTGGGGTCCTCGAGCGTTGCCTCGACCATCGAGATCAGATCCATGGTATAGGTCTCACTCTCGGGGTCGAGCAGCTCCAGCGCGGCAAGCAAAAACGGCGAGAGCGGCTGGTCGAGCGCAAAGTCCTCGGGCAGATCGACCGTCAGCGCATAGTCGATGTCTGGTGCGGCGTCAGCCGGAGCGTCAGGCGCGGGCGGCACCTCGGTGCGAACGACGACGCCGGAATCGATGAGCGTGGCGAAGATTTCGTCGGCACGAACCTCGAGCTTTGCCTTTTCCTCGGGAGTCTGCAGACTCGTCTCGATGAGGTCGTGTACGCGGACTCGGGCATCGCCGCCCTGCTCGACCACGCTAATCACCATGGAGTGCGTGATACGCAGGCGTGGCTTGAGTGTCTCGGGCTGCGTCTCGATCAGGCGCTCAAAGGTCTGCTTGTTCCATGTGACAAAGCCCTCGGGGGCCTTTTTCTTTTTAATTTTACGGAGCTTCTTGGGGTCGTCGCCCGCCTTGGCCATGAGCTTTGCGTTCTCGATCTCGTGCTCCGGGGCCTCGGCGATCACCATGCCCTCGGTGTCAAAGCCCGAGCGCCCGGCGCGACCAGCGATCTGATGGAACTCACGGGCGCGCAGGCGACGCATCTTGTAGCCATCGAACTTGGTGAGCGCGGTGAGCACCACGGTATGGATGGGTACGTTGATGCCAACGCCGAGCGTGTCGGTGCCGCAAATGACGGGCAGTAGGCCCTGCTGCGCCAAGCGCTCGACCAGCAGACGATAGCGCGGCAGCATACCGGCGTGGTGCACGCCGACGCCACAGCCGAGCAAGCGCTTGAGGATCTTGCCGAAAGCCGTGGAGAAGCTCGTGCCTTTGGCGGCTTCCTTGATGGCTTCGCGCTGCTCTTTGCTGGCGATGCCGAAATTGGCAAGCGACTGCGCCGTCGCAAGGGCGGCGTCCTGGCTAAAGTGCACGATATAGAGCGGGGCCTCTCCACGGCGCATGGCGAGCTCGACCGTGCCCTCGAGCGAGGTCGTCACGTAGTCGTAGCTCAGCGGCACGGGGCGCGGGGCATCGACGACCAAGTCGCAGGTAGCACCGGTGTGCTCTTCGAGAGAGGCGGCGATTGCAGTGACATCGCCAAGTGTGGCGCTCATGAGCATAAACTGCGTGTGGGGCAGGGTGAGCAGCGGCACCTGCCAGGCCCAGCCGCGGTCGGGGTCGGCAAAGTAGTGGAACTCGTCCATGGCCACGCAGCCCACATCGGCATCCTCGCCCTCGCGCAGCGCATCGTTGGCAAGGATTTCGGCCGTGCAGCAGATGACGGGAGCCTTGGTGTTGATATGCGTGTCGCCGGTGATCATGCCAACGTTATCGCGGCCGAGTACCTGTACCAGATCGAAGAACTTTTCGCTGACCAGAGCCTTGATAGGAGCCGTGTAGTAGCAGCGCTTGCCCTGTGCCATGCCCATAAAGAGCATGCCCAGCGCGACAAGCGACTTGCCCGATCCGGTCGGTGTTCCCAAAATGACATGGTCACCGGCGGCTAGATCCATGAGGGCCTCTTCCTGGTGGTCCCACAGCTCAATACCGCGATCGCTCGTCCATTCAAAGAAGCGCTCGAAGGCCTGATCGGGCGTGAGCCACGGTTCGGGCTCGCTGCCGTCCTCGGGCTCCCACCAGGTGGGGGAGAGCGCGCCGAGCGAGCCGAATTCGGCTTCGGTTCCCGTGCCGCCCGAGAATGAGCTGGCGGCGCCGGCGCCGGAGACGGTGCTGGCGGCGGTATCTGTCGTGGTCTGTGCCATGTGTTTGCTTTCTCTCGCGATTGTCCGCCAACTATTATGGCGTAGCGGCGGCGCGGGGTGCCAGCGCGCGAGAAAATGCAGGAAATGGGCGTTCTGTCCGGCCGTTTGGTGCGGTTGCCAGCTAAGTGAGTAGACTTTTTGCGATGTCGCGAGCACATGGCTTTTGCGCAAGGGCTCTACCTGCGGTTTAGTTTTCGTTATGCGGGTTGTGCTTGGCTATTGCAAAAAAGTCTACTCACTTAGGTTTGAGGGTCGTTCGCTGACGCCTATTTTCACTTGTTTGCCGACGCCGCGACCATCAGAAGCCCCCTAGGACTCCTGCGGCAGGCGCTTCTTGCCTTTGCGGGCGCGGTTTCTAAAGTTCTCGACGGCCTCTTCCATGCCCAGAGGTACATAGGTGAGCTCATCGAGGTTATCGGGCAGGTAGCAGGCAAGGCTTTGCTCCTGCGCTCGGCCTGCTGCGAGCTGTTCATCGCTGGGCTGCGCGCCGGGTGTGGCGCAAATGCCATAGACAGCGGCACCCATCTCGCGCGTGCGGCATTCATACTCGGTCTCGGGATGCTCGGGATGGTCGCGGCGAACGTCGTCACTTACCCAAAGTGTGTCGTAGCCGGCCGCGGCAAACTGCCCCAGGGCATAGTCGCGCAATGGCTTGCTGTCGGTTCGCAGCGTGACGGTGGCGCCGGCTGCAAAGAGCGGGCGGTAGAGCATCAGATGGTCGACATGGACGAGTCGTTTTTTGGCGTACTTGGCCTTGGGCTGTGGCGTGGGAAAGTTGATGGTGATGGCATCGAGCTCGCCTGCGGCAAACAGCTTTGGCAGCGATGCGGCGCCTCGGGGCAGGACGAGTGCGTTGGATAGCTCCTGCTCGCAGATTTTCTGTGCGGCATAGGCGATGCAGATGGGCTCCTGGTCCATGCCGATAAAGAGCGTGTTTGGCTCGTGGGCCGCGCGCTCTACAAGGTACGTTCCCTTGCCGCAGCCCAGATCCAGGTGAAGGTGCTCGAAGGGCTTGCCGCCTGCGGGCGCACAGGCCTTGCGCCAATCTCCGGCATAAGCCTCGGGGTTCGTCTCAATCGCATCGGCGTAGCGCTCCAGGCGCTCCTCGAGCACAAAGTTCTTAGGCGTGCGAACGTGGACGGCTCCCATGAGGCTCCTTGGTCATAAATATGGAACGCGTAGCTGCGCGTTCCGTCAATGGGTTGAAAAAGGGTGGGCATAGTTTGCCCGAAAGATGCGGTACGGCTCGACGGCGAGTCGTCGGTGCCTACAGGCGCTTGAGGATCACATAACGGTTGAGCTCGCCGCTGCGACCGTCGGCATGGAAGCGCTCAAGCTCGCGCACGGGGACCTCGCCGCTCTTGTAGAACGTACGGACGCCGCGCACCAGGTCGGTGATCTGCTGATCGTCAAAGTGATGGCAGTAGCGGTAGGCGTGGCGGTCGTTTTGCCAGCCAATGAGGTGGTCGCCGGCTTCAAACTGCGCGGAATCGTAACCCTCAAACGGCGGGGTGAGCTCGGCGCGGGCTTCGGCTCGAACGGCCTTGCGCGCCATGCGCTCGTCGTTCATAAACTCCCAAAAGCTGATGGCGATGATGCCGCCCGGGCGCGTTTGCCGCACCAGGGCGTCGAGCACGCGTACGCGGTACTCGCACGACGGCACGTGGTGCATAAAGCCAAAGCAGACCGAGATATCGGCGAGCGGGGCGTCGAAAAGCACGTCGGGCGTCTCGGCGGGGTTGAGCTTCATAAGGGCGTCAAGCACGTCGAGTTCCTGGAAGTGCAGGTTGGGAATGCGCAGGGCGTGGCCATGTGCATCGATAGCCAAATCTTGACACGAGTCGACACCATAGAACTCAAACGGGCAACTGGCATCTGCCGAGGGGTTTGCGCCGTCGACGCCCTTGGCGGCAAGTGCGCCGCCGGCGGCAAAGTTCTCGAATCGCATATTGCCGCAGGCAAGATCGAAGACGCGGACGGGATGCTCGATCGTGGCGACGTCGAGCTGCCCGAGTGCGATATCCATGGTGCGCACCCAGCCGGGCCACGGGGCCTGGCGCGTATCGGAGAAGGAGGCAGAGTGCTCGCGATAGAACGTGTTGTTGAGCTGGATGAGCGATGAGGCGAAATCGCGGTTCACGGCGCGGAACTCCTTCCGTTGGCGGTGCGGAATTAACAGTACGACCATACTACCGTTAACGCTGCAACGGGGACAACCGAGCTAGGTGCCATTGCTTTGTTTGGACACATTTCCGCAGCTCATATGTACCCGCAACCGGCGGTTGTCAAAAATCTCACTAGAATAGGTGGCATGCTTTTGGCGGTGGCGGATAGATTTTTAACTGTGCAAGGCGCCTTAAGAACAAAAGCGGTCCGGCGGCACGGCTGGCATCACATAGGAGGAACCATGAATGTAGAAACTGCGCAGCGGCTCGCCGACCTTCGCCGCAGCAAAGGCTTTAGTCAAGAAGGGCTGGCGCGAAAGCTGGGGCTGTCGCGCCAGGCGGTCAGTAAATGGGAGCGCGCGGAGAGTTCGCCCGATACCGAGAACCTGATCTCGCTTGCTAAGCTCTATGGCGTGAGCCTGGACGAGCTGCTCAATCCGAGCGATGAGATCGAGGACGATATCGAGTTTGAGAACGAGGACCGCGCTCGTCAGCGCGAGGCCGAGGCGGCAGAGCGTGCACGCACCCATGAGGCGGCGGCACGAGCTACCGAGGCGGCGACACAGGCGAGTGACGCCGCCGCCAAGGCGGCGCAAGCGGCAAGCTGGAGTGCACAGGCTGCCAATGCGGCGACGGCTCAGGCGACGAGTGGCGGCGTAGTGGGCTCGACTCCAGTGAAGGGCCCGTTCCAGTCGTTCCCGTATTGGGCCGTGTGTTGGCTGCTGTTCTTTTTGCTGATGTTCCCGTTTGGTGCCGGCCCCTTTGCCGCGCTGATCTTCTTTACGATTCCCATCTATCACTGGGTGGCGCGTGCGCTCGATGGCGATTGGGCGCGCGGGGATATTCAGGTTGGTTCGGCGTCGGTGGCGGTCAAGGCCCAGGGGAAGGATACTTCTGCGGAACCTGATGCTGACGTGGCTACCGCGGTCACCGCTGAGCCATGTGCCAAAGAGGGTGACGAATGATGAAGCTTTCGCATGAATCCAAGCTGCGCCTGGGCGTCGGCATCGGAGCGTTTGTGCTCATCATCGGGCTTGTCTTTGGCATTTCGCGCACATTGATTCATTTTGATGGTCCGTGGGATCTTGACGATGTTGTATCCGGCTTCTCTGGTATGGACGATGCGGTTGACGAGGACGATTTTATGAACGATGGCGGTAAATATTCCGCTCAGCCTCAGCAGCTTTCGAGTGCGACCTTTGATGCCGATGAGTTCCGCTACCTTGATTTCGATATCAATGCGGCTTCGGTGGACGTCAAGGTTGTTGATGGCAACAAGGCTCGCGTTATCGAGCGGGGGCGCGTTGCCGAGGGTATGGATGCCTCCAAGGCCGCGACGCAAAACATCGCATCCGTCGAGGACTCGACGCTCAAGGTTTCCCAGTTTGGAAGTGATGACGGTAAGGCAATCGATCGCTCAGTTACGGTTGAGCTGCCACGCCGTGTTGCCGAACATCTGAAGGGTGTCAACGCGCACGTGGGCTCGGGTGATCTGCAGATTGTCGGTGTCATCTGTGATGGTTTCGACCTTTTCCTGGGTGCGGGAGATGTAGAGTTTACGGGCAGCGTGACCGATGCGCTCAGCGCTGAGGTCGGTTCGGGCGATATGACGTTCGAGCTCTACCAGGCCCCTGCGAAGTCGATGGACGTGAGCGTGGGCTCGGGCGATGTGGAGATGACGGTTCCGAGCTCGACGGGCTTTAAGGCGAGCCTCACCTTGGGAAGCGGCGACTTCGAGAGCGATTTCCTTCCGCTTGGCTACGACGGCGAGACCATTTTGGATCTTGAATTCGATAACGGCGACAAGTCTGCCACGTATCGTTTTGAGGTCGGTTCGGGCGACATGTCGTTTGATTCGGAGTGACAGCGGTTTTCGGAGATCGGTACATATAGGCATGCTCTTTGATGGAGGCGCCGGGGCCGTGACTGGCTCCGGCGCCTTTGCCTTTACAATGGGGGCATGGAACAGATTATCTTGAACATACTCGAGGCTCTGCGTCGCGGTGAGACCGTGGACGACAAAGCGCTCGTCAAACTGATACATGCCGAGGCGCGTCGCGAGGGTGCCGACAAACGTGACCTGGCCAAGCGCCGTCTGCTACCGTTCTACCAGCGGGTTAAACGTGAGGAGCCGGCTCGGTGGGCTGCGTGGAATGTCGATTCCGATCTGGAACGTCAACTGCTGCAGGTGCTGCGTATGAAGCCGCGCCGAACGGCCTCGGGCGTGGCGACCATTACCGTCATTACCAAGCCGTGGCCGTGCTCGGGCGATTGCCTGTTTTGCCCCAACGACCTGCGCATGCCCAAGAGTTATCTGCACGCTGAGCCGGCGTGTGCCCGTGCGGAGCAAAACTGCTTCGACCCGTATCTGCAGGTGAGTGCCCGTTTGACGGCGCTTTCGCAGATGGGGCATGCGACCGACAAGATAGAGCTCATTGTGCTTGGCGGTACCTGGAGCGACTATCCGGAAGGCTATCAGATGTGGTTTATGTCGGAGCTCTTCCGCGCGCTCAATGACGATGCCGTGGCCGGCGTGGCGGCCAACCCCATGTTGGCGCGTCCGGGCATCAGCCGTGCCGAGGCAGGGCGCCTGCTCGATGACGTTCCCGCCGATGCCCTGCCGCCGGTGGTAGCGGAGCGCCGCGAGCACTATCGGGCTGCCGGCATTGCGACCGATGAGGTTGAGCCTGCGAGCGGCGTTGCCGACGAGCAGGGGCGTGTGGATGCTACCGTGGGTGGCTATAACCGCGCGGTGCGTCGTCTGTACGGCCCCGGCACGCCGTGGGGCGAGGTCGCCGAGTGGCAGACGGCCACGATGGAGGAGCTTGAGCGTCAGCAGCGCATCAATGAGACGGCGAAGCATCGCGTGGTGGGGCTCGTTATCGAGACGCGCCCCGATGCTGTAACGCCGCAGGCCCTCACGCTTATCCGCCGCCTGGGCTGCACCAAGATCCAGATGGGTATCCAGAGCCTCGACCAGCACCTGCTCGATATCAACGAGCGTCGCATTTCGGTGGCGCAGATCGAGCGGGCGTTTTCGCTTGCGCGCCTGTTTGGCTTTAAGATCCACGCGCATTTTATGCTTAACTTGCTGGGCGCTACGCCCGAGGGGGACAAGCGCGACTACGAACGCTTTATGACCGAAGGGGCCTTTATGCCCGACGAGGTCAAGGTCTACCCGTGCGCGCTCATCGAGGGCTCGCGTCTGGTGGGCTGCTATGAGCGCGGCGAGTGGCGTCCCTATACCGAGGACGAGCTGCTCGATGTGCTTGCCGACGACATCGTGGTGACGCCGGCGTTCTGCCGCATCAGTCGCATGATCCGCGACTTTAGTTCCGACGACATTATGGTGGGCAACAAGAAGCCCAACCTGCGTCAGCTCGTCGAGAATCGCTTGGCGGCTCGTGGAGAAGGCGCAGTGGTGCGCGAGATTCGCTATCGCGAGATCAGTACCGCGGGTGCCGACCTGGATGAGTTGACCCTTGACGAAGAAGTGGCGTACGAGACGCCGGTGACTTACGAGCGCTTTTTGCAGTGGGTGACACCGCAGGGCAAAATCGCGGGCTTTTTGCGCCTGTCGCTGCCCGACCGCGCGTTTGTTGCCGCACATGCGGACGAGTTGCCGACGACGCCGGACGAGGCGATGATTCGCGAGGTGCACGTGTATGGCATGGTGGCGCGCGTGGGCGACCAGGGCCAGGCGGCGCAGCATCACGGGTTGGGGCGTTTGCTCGTAGAGCGTGCGTGCGAGATTGCCCGGGATGCGGGTTATGCACGCATCAATGTGATCAGCGCGATTGGCACACGCGAGTACTATCGCCATCTTGGATTTTATGACCATGGCCTTTATCTGCAAAAGGAGCTCTAGATGAACAAGCCGAGTGTTACTGCCGGCGTCGTTGCCGGCGTTGCTCTGGGAGCCGCGGCGCTTGGTGCGGCCGCTGTCGCTGTTCGTGCTGCCTGTCTGCAGGTTGCGCGAACCCGCAATGGGTTGGCGCGTGTGAAGCGCGTGCACGACGAGGGCGGCGACGAAGTCCGCGTATTGGTGCAAGGCGGCGTCTACCAAAGCGCGAGTTACGTTGGCGAGCGTTGGGCAGAACCCGTCTTTGCGTACTATCGTGCGTTCGACGATGTGTTTGAGGCCGAGGATGCAATGCACGACGCTTATGGTCGCGGCATCGGCCGCATGCTTATGCTGGGCGGCGGCGGGTTCGCCTATCCTAAGTTCGCTCTGATGTCGCACGAGGGTTTGCGCATGGACGTCATCGAGTATGACGGAGAGATCACGCGCCTGGCGCGCCGCTGGTTCTATCTAGACGAGCTGGAGCGCGCGGCGGGCGATCGCCTGCGAGTGATAACCGCTGAGGCTCGCTCTTATCTGGGTGTGACGAGCATGGGGCATCGTCGCTACGACGTGGTCGTGAGCGATTGCTTTGGCGGTGCCGAGCCCGTACGCGAGCTGGCGACCGTTGAGGCGATGCGCTTGGTGCGGGGCAGCCTGAACCCCGGGGGTATCTACGTGGCCAATATCGTGAGCGCAAACGAGGGGAGCGATGTGACGTTCCTGCGCGACTGCGCTGCCACGGCACTCGAGGTATTCGTCCACGCCTGGGTGGTCCCATGTGGCGATGCGAAGTTCGGCGGCGAGGAAAACTACCTGCTCATCGCCAGCGACGGCAACTATGCCTTTGCCGGAGCCGTGCCCTTCGACACCGACTTCCTCGGCGCTGCCCTCCACGACTAGCATTGGGAGTAGTCAATTTGTGACGGGCTCTATGGTTTTATCAACCATGCGCTTCATCTATTTTCAGCATGACGCATCTGGACGCCCGGCGCCAACTCGCTTCTTCTTCGGTTGATTCCGCCCGCTAGGCCAAAATTGTCATTGGAAGTGCCAAATGAACAAGCAAGCCACTGCGCAGCTGCACATCTATTCCGCCTTTTTCGTTCTCGCGGGATTTGTTTTAAATCGGGGAGTGTTTCTACTTTTCCTTGCGGAGAAAGGAATGTCTGTCACGGAAATCGCGCTTTATCAAGCCCTGTTTAACATTGCAACGGTCGTCCTCGAGCTGCCAACAGGGCTGATAGGCGATTTCTTTGGAAAGAAGTTCTCGATTCAAGTGGGCGTGCTGCTGCTTTTCTTCCATACGGCTGGCATGCTGTTACTCTCAGGTCCCTTTCTTGTCGTGCTTTCCCTTGTTGAGGCGCTCGCCTACTCCCTTCAATCGGGATCCGAACAAGCGCTTTTATATGAAATTGCCCGGAATGCCGGTCAAGGAGAGCGCTTCCTCACCATCAACGCTCGGTTGCTTGCCGCGCAATCAATCGCTACGGGAATGGCAATTGTGCTCGGATCATTCATTGCCCAAGTATCTTGGAGTGCCCTCTACGTATGCGTTTCCGTTTTCTATCTCCTGCAGCTTTTCCTTCTGTATCCCATTGAGAGGATGGAAACGACCCATTCCAAAAACTCTGGGGAGGAAAGGTTTGACGTAGCCAAGGTCTTCAGACGCGAAACCTGGTGCATTGGAGAATCCGCTTTTGCGGTGTTGCTTCTTCTAATCGGCACAAGCATGCTCGATGGATTCTATGGGAGTTATTACAACTTGAATCAGTTGGTATTCGACGCATTTGATGCTCCCGTCTCCATAATAGGAATCTTTTTCGGTGCATCCTATGCAGTAAATGCGATGGCCTACATTGCAGCAGATTTCTTCTCATCGCGTTTCGGGAAAAGAAATACCATGCTCGGCTCGATGCTAATCGAGGCCGGTCTTTTCATGATTCTTCCGTGGTTCGCTTCAAATCCGCTGTGTTTGTTTGGCCTTAGCATGGTGCTTTGCTTTCTCCCAGAAGTGGTGTACATCACTTCGGAAAACTTAATCCAAGACGCGATAGCGGACGATCTCCGCGCGACGATCCTTTCCGTCGCGTCTCTGGTAAGGGCTCTCTTTTCTGCAATGTTTTTCTCCATATTTGGATATGTGTTGGGGTTATATCCCATTCAGATAGCGCTCGGTGTTATTGGCGCAATCGCGATAGCAATTACCGCCGTTGTTTCTTTAAAAATGGTAGGAATACATGTCTCCAAGAATTGATATATCGATTGACGAGCTGCCCGAAGCGTCGAGCCTTCTTGATGGCTGCGGGTGTATGCGTTAACTTTGAATCGGTGGGCCTTAATGCCGAGGAACATCAGCTTTTTATCGATACTGGCGGAATGGTAATGGTCTCGGGCGAAGATAGCTATATCTCACCAGGGGTGAACCGTTTAATTCTGCCCCAGACTAGTGACTTATAATTGCGGTAAACATCCCCTTAATGCAATTCACAATATGGTGAAAACTCAGGTCGTGGAACGCGGTAGATCTTAGTTTTTTGGGTGCTGCAGTCGGCAATTTACTCTGCGGGTTTTGGCGCCATGAAGGAATTTAGGCTTTTCTTGTAACGATAAAATCGCAACGATTGGTGGTTGCAGCCCTGCTTAGCAAATCTAATCCCTGAATATTAAGCACATTACGCGACAAGTGTACTTTACCGTTCTGCCCCTTTTTTGCCCGTAAAGACAGGGGGGGTCTTCTTCCAGTTACCTTTTGTTTTTGCAGGGGAGGGGCCATTTTGACGGCTACTACATACAAGATTAATCTTATTTGCGGTCCATCGAAATCGTTGGACGACATAAAGTAGCTAAAATAGCCCCGTCCCAAAAAGACTGGTTAACAAGCCCCGTCCCAAAAAGACTGGTCTTAGGCGTGGTCGCGCCAGCCGAGAACGCGCTGCTTCATACCCTCGATGTCGAGCACGCCTTCGGCGAAGCCATTGCGCACGAGCTCTTCGGGAACAAACTCGTCGTAGCGATCAAAATAAGGCACTTCGCCGGGATAGACGAGCTCGATGGGATCGAAGTCTTTCTCGGCTTCGGCGGCGAGCACGTCAAAGAACGTCATCTCGTCGGCTTTCATCTTAAACTGCATAAAGTACGGGCGTGATGGGTCGAGTCCGCGAAGGCCCAGCTCAGCGGCACATTTAATCTTGAGCATGCGCTCGAGCGCCAAAAAGGCGTAGCTGCCCAGCCAGGGGAAGAGCACCCAGGTATCGCCGCCCAGGTTGATGAGCGGTTTAGTTCCCGCACCCGAAAGCTTGGCCGTATGACGAGCCTGCGCTAAGCGGGCCCGTGCGTTACCCATGAGGTACGGATATGTCGCGTGCTCGTTGAGCGCCTTGCGCATGCGCTCGAGTACGTGTGTATTGATGTCGCCGGGGCAGTCGCCAAAGTAGGCCGGCACCCGGCCCTTGACCTGCGTGGCAAAGACAGTGTGGCGCTTCCAGTCCACTTCCTCGACAATCCAGCAGTGTCCGGCGATGGCGATGCGCTCACCGGGCGGGGGCGGATTAACAATCGTGCCCAGCTCGGCCGATTCGCTCCGGACGGTAAACTCCTCGTTTTCCTGGAACACGGCGTAGAACTTAAAGTTGTTGATGACGCGCTCGCCCGCGAGACCCACGATGAGCCCGCCACCTTCGGTGACCTGGATATGGTCGATCTTAATGAGGTGACGTAGCAGCACACGGTAATCGTCTGCCGAGATACGGTGGAAATAGCTCAGTGTGAGCACGCGCTGGGCAAGTTCGGCCGGCGTGAGCTCTCCGGTGCTGGCGAGGGTCGACATGGTCTGGTGATAGAGCAGACTGTAGGGGAGTCGATCGAGCTCAGGCGGCTCGACCCACTTTTCCTCGCGATAGAGTTGTACGAGCGCGATACCCTGCAGGAGCTTCCAGGGAATGGTCTCGGGCATCATCGTGCGCGGCTCGGGTTCTTCCTCGCGCATGACGAACCACATCTCGGGTGGAAGATCGCGGCGTCCCGTGCGGCCCATTCGCTGCAAAAAGGAGCTGACGGTAAACGGCGCGTCGATCTGGAAGGCACGCTCCAGGCGGCCGATATCGATACCGAGTTCCAGCGTAGAGGTGGTGACGGTTGTCTGCGCCTGCTCCTCGTCGCGCATGAGCTCCTCGGCCGTCTCGCGCAGCGATGCCGAAAGATTGCCGTGATGGATTAGAAAGCGGTCGGGCTCGTGTCGGCTCTCGCAGTAGCTGCGCAGCATGGAGCACACGGCCTCTGCCTCCTCGCGCGAGTTGGCAAAGACTAGGCACTTGCGGCCGCGCGTATGCTCAAAGATATAGCCCATACCGGGGTCGGCGTTGTCGGGCGCCGTGTCGGTGGGGTTGAGAAGCGCCTGCTCGGTCGCTCGTGGGATGTCGACTTCGCCCTCGGGGGCCGAGGAAGTTCGACGGTCTTTGGGAGCGGCCTTGCCCCGTGCCCGCTCACGACGTTGACGGCGCTCCTCTTGTGTGAGCTGTCCACTGTGACGCATGTCTTGGGCGCCGACGGGCAGTGCCGCGGGTGCCGCTGCCTCAATGCGCTCGCACGCAAGCACTTCGGCCTCTTGAGGACCCGTGCTCTCGAATCCTCGTTGCTGCGCCTGGGGACCCGAGTTGTAGAAGTGCTCCATGGAGATACGCCACACGCGGCGCGGTTCCTCAAAACGGGGGATAACGCAGTCTCGTCCCGTTCCCTGTGAGAGAAAGGCACCCGTGCGCTCGGGGTCGCCGATGGTAGCGGAAAGGCCAATGTGGCGGGGTTGTACGCCGGCCATGCGCGACAGGCGCTCAATAAGGCAGAGCGTCTGCCCGCCTCGATCGCCGCGCATGAGAGAGTGGACCTCGTCGATGACCACATAGCGCAGGTCGCAGAACATACGCGGGATTGCCATGTGCTTGTGGATCAGGAGTGCCTCGAGTGATTCGGGCGTAATCTGTAGGATACCGCTCGGCTTTTTGATGAGCTTAGCCTTGTGCGACTGCGAGACATCGCCATGCCAGTGCCAGACGGGGATGTCGGCTTCTTCGCACAGGTCATTGAGACGGACGAACTGATCATTGATGAGTGCCTTGAGGGGGCCGATGTAGAGGGCGCCAACGCTTGCGGGCGGGTTCTCCCAAAAATCGGTCAGGATGGGAAAGAAGGCCGCTTCGGTTTTGCCGGATGCCGTGGATGCCGTTAGGAGCACATTGTCTTGTGTGTTAAAGATGGCATCTGCCGCCGCAACCTGAATGGAGCGCAGGCTCTCCCAATCGTGGGAGTAGATGAAGTCTTGGATAAACGGAGCATATCGGTCAAAGGCGTTCACGAGGCCTCCTTTCAAAAGCGAATCTCTCAACGCGGCGGGCAGTGGCTTGCTGCATTACTGCTTCAACGTTTGCCCAGATAGAGCCTGCCAAAATAAACCTGTCCCTTTTTGGCAGGTTAGATGGTGAATTCGGCGAAGTTACGGTCGCCGCCTGCGGTATCGGTGTCGCCTGTTGCGGTTGCCGGCGCCAGCGTGTCGCCACCGACGCTTTGCAGCAGCTCGGCTACGTTAGCATCGGGGTTCTGGCACAGGATGTCGAGCAGCTCGATAAAGTCGCGAATGACCTCGCGCGGCGTCAGATGCGTGTCGGCTCCCACACGACCGAACTCGATCTTGAGGAAGTCCACCAAGTCGTTCTCGGTAAGCGTGGGCGTCCAGCCAAAGTAACCGGCATGAATTTGCATGAGTTTTTCGATCAGCACCAGCAGCTCCTCGTAGGTGAGTGGCTGCAGACGGATGATAGGCGCGAGCATGTCCTTAAGGTCCTCGCGCGCAAAGCGACCCTGAGCGAGTCGGCTACGCAGAGCTTCGTAGGAGAACACGCCGCGGCGACGGTCCTCGATGGAGGTTGGCGTGCCGCCCATGATCATGCCCAGGTACTGCGCCTTGCCCTGAAGCGTGTCGTTGTACATGGTCAGGATCTTCTCGTAGTTGTACTGGCGCGTGATGGCGTTGGGAATCTTATACAGATTCACGAGCTCGTCGATGAGCACCAGCATGCCCTTGTAGCCGCTGCAGACCAAAAAGCGTGCGATGAGTTTGACGTAGTCGTACCAGTCGTCATCGCTGATGATGGTCGAGGAGCCCAGCTCGGCGCGCGCCTCGCTCTTGGTTCGGTACTCGCCTCGGATCCACTTGGTTACGCGGCTCATGGTCTCCTCGTCGCCCTCGGAAACGGCCGCGCGATAGCGACGGAGCATGCGGGCAAAGTCGAAGCCGTGGACCATTTCCTCGAGTGGAGCGAGTTGGGCATTGATAGCCGACTCATCGGCGTCCGCGCACGAGGCGACCCAGCGATCAAGAATAAGGTTGAGCGCACCGCCCTCGGGGCGCGTCTTGGTCGATATATTGCGTATGAGCTCGCGGTAGGTGGCAAGGCCCTGCCCCTGCCCGCCCTGCAGACGGCGCTCGGGGGACAAGTCTGCATCGGCGACGACGAATCCCTCGCCCATGGCATGCGTTCGGATGGTTTGGAGCAAAAAGCTCTTGCCGGCGCCGTAGCGACCGACCAGGAAGCGGAAGCTCGCCCCACCGTCGGCGATGAGACTCAGATCGGTGAGCAGGGCGCGGGTCTCGACCTCGCGCCCTACGGTAATGTAGGGAAGGCCGATGCGCGGGACCACGCCGCCCTTGAGCGAGTTGAGAATGACGGCAGCGACGCGCTTGGGCACGCGGGGTGCTGCGGATGCGGTATCACTCATGGTCTAGGTATCCTCTCACGTCTGCTTCGTAGTCCTCAATAATCTGCGGCCCTGCCGCGCTAAATTCAATTACGGTGTCGCCCACCAGGTCAAAGAGCGCCTCGTTGATGGTATCGACGAGCATGTCCTCGCTCTGCCCCGATTGCGCTACCGCCGATTCCGCCTGTACTGCGTTTTGCTCGAGCAGTGCGCGAAGGAAGGCATCTGCGGCAGGCGTGAGTTCGTTCGTGGCGTCAGCGGGCGTAACAGCTGCGAACGCGGGCGTCGGCGCGAGAAGCGGTGCCACGACACCAAACTGTTCGGTGGATATGGTTGGCTCGTCGGTCTCGTCCTGCCGAATGGGTGCCGCGACCGCCTCGACAATCGCGTCGGCTACGGGCTCGGCTTCCGGTTGCCCTGAGTCCGCTGCCTCGGCTTCCACAGGTGCGCCGTCCTCGCGCTCTTCATCGATCAAAAGCGCTTCGCGCGTTTGCGCAGCGGCGCTCCGAATGTGCCCCAGCTGAGTCAGGTCGATATCGATCTTGACGGGCTGGTGTGCGGCGTCCCACGAGAGCCATGCCACAATCTCGTCATCGATAATCTTGGCCAGATATTTGGGGACCTTTTCTTCCTTAAGGGGATGGGCGGGGTCCAGCGCCAGGCGCAGGCGTTGGTCGCAGGCGCGCATCATTTCACCGAGCTTGCTGCTCTTTTGCCTGCTGCCATGGATACGCATGCATTCCCAAAAGCCGTTTTGGCAACGGTAGATATGGATGGGATCCAGGCGGTATTCGCAGTCCTCGTGGCGCTCGGGCGCAAAGAATACGGCCGAGGCAAACATGGTGTAGGGCATGGCCGTCTCCTCCCCAAATAAGCTCGCCACGATGCCGGTCTTTCGGTGCATGTCATAGTAGCGTGCCATACGGACATACACGGCGCACGCCACGTGGCGCAGATCGCGGTGGTGGCTGCGGTCGAGCCGCGAGTTACTTAGGTTGTACGTGGAGAGGGCGTTGATGGCGGTCATGAGTCGCTCCTCGCGCACCTCATCGGGCGGAAAGGGGAGCGTGGGCTCGGAGGTTTTGCGACGCTTGGGGGTCTGGCCGGACGGTGCCGGTGCTGGTACAAGGTCTCGTGCCGCGCGCCGCAGCTCGATAAGGGCGTTATCGAACATGACGGTTTTAGAGTCGCGAAGCAGCTTGGGGTCGAGCCCGTGGAATACGGCGTAATCCTGCAGCCACACGCGTGCAAATCGGTCGATGCCGGGCTCGAAGGCGCGATAGACATCCCAAAAAGCCTTGATCTTGTTAAAACCATCGAGCGGGTCATCTACGCCAATGCCGCAAATCAGCTCATAGAGATACAGAAAGGCAAAGGACGTAGACGTTTCCTCGACGGTTCCGCGGCGCACTTGGGCACGCCAGGTAAAGTAGCCGCGCAACTGCCGGTCGCTCATGGCGTTGTAGGTGGGAAAGTACGACTTAAAGGTGCCGTTGTAGGGACAGTCGTCTTCAAAGTCGGCCATCAGCAGGCCCTGGCGGTAGAAAAGCTCGGCTTCCGAAAGCCAGCGACCTGCGCCGCCTTTGGGGTCATCCTGCCAGCGCGATATCTCGCGCATCTTGCGGTACTGGTCGGGAAGGAAATTCTGCATCTGTCGGCCGGTTTTGAGAATCGGCTCGTCTGCGTAGATTTCGTTTGAGAAGCGGGCGGACTGATGGGTCCGGGCCTCGGCCATAATGCGCTCGATGAGCATCTTGATGTCCTGGTCGGCCACCGCTTCTCCTCTCCTAACGCAGCTTCGGTGACCTCATATCATAGCACAGCATCAAACAGGTGTTCGAGATACTGCTGCGTAGATAGATTTAGAACAGGAGGGCGTAGATGGCGGCGATGACGACGGAGGGGAGCATATTGGCCGTGCGGAAGGTCTGAGGACGGATGAGGTTGACGCCGACGCAGAAGATGAGCATGGAGCCTACGAGCGAAAGGCTGTCGAGGGCTGCCGTGGTCATGATGGGGGAGAGTGCGCCGGCAAACAGCGTGATCGTCCCCTGGAACACGGCGACGGGCAGGGCGGAGAAAATGCAGCCGCGGCCAAGGGACGCCGTCATGGTGCAGACGATGATGCAGTCCAATGCGCCTTTCAGGGCAAGCGTTGACCAGTCACCGAGCAGACCGTCCTGGATCGATCCCACAATGGCCATGGCGCCGATACACACGGTGAGTGAAGTCGAGACAAAAGCGTTGGTGAACTCGTTATCGCCCTCACTGCCGGTTTTGCGCTTGAGCCATTCGCCAAGGTTTTCAATGGCGGACTCCAAGTTGATGGCCTCGCCGATGAGCGAGCCGAGGGCGAACGAGACAATGAGCATGGTGGTACCGGTGGTCGCCAGCACCTTTCCATCGATGATGAGCATCTTTTGCATGGTGCCGCCCAGGCCGATAAACAGGACGCACAGCCCCGATGCTTTCATGAGCGTGTCTTGGATGCGCGGTGTAATGAAGCGGCCGCCCGCTAATCCCAAAAGACCGCCCGCAACTAAAAGCACAACGTTGATGATTGTTCCCAAGCCCGGCATGAGCCCTCCTGTATTGATGCCAACGTGGCAATCGTAGCAGAACGAAATGCGAGGCACATCGCGACTCATCTAATACGTTATATAAGTGGTGTTAGGAATGATGCGCAGCATTTAAGCCTCAGGTGGTTGTCGGGACATAGGGATAGTAGTCAAAGCGCAGTGTCATAAGCCGCTGTGGGGATTCAATAGCCGCGGCGATGATATTGGCATCGCGGGCACGATCAAACCCTACGAGTTCGATCTGATACGAGACGTCTTGCATAATGTCCAGACGTCGCCAGGCTAGGAGTGTGTCGCCATCGAATTCCAAGGTCTTGCCTCCATCTGGAGCAACGGCGTATAGATGCAGCTTGGCGGTGGTTGCAGGGTCGACAACCGTGACCTTTTTAATTTCGTTTCGAGTATTCTTGGCGCCCAACAAGGTGAGCAGTGTTGGGGCCACGACCTCGCCCGATGGCAAAAAGACGACTTCGATGGATTCGGGAAATGCGATGATGGCCGACTTGCGGACGGGTTGATTGGCGGCGGCAACTTCGATGTCCGCAGCGTCGATGACCTCTGTGTGGTCGAGCGCGGCAAGCACGCAGCAGTTACCTTCATCGATCTCTTGAGGATCAGCAAGCCCCAGACTGTCTGCGAGCTCGGGATCGTTTGAATCGGTAGCGGGCCCATTCGGTGCTTCGAAAGAAGCTGGGACGCTGTTTGTCGGCGACGGCGTGTCGCCCGCACCTGCTTCTTTGTCCGCACTCTCTTCTTGTATGGTTGCGTTGATGGGTTCGTCGTTTGAGGGGAGCGTCTTGGCGTCAAGCGCGGAAGGAAGAATTCCGATGGCTCCGGATCCGTTCCACTCCATTTCGAGAAGCGCCGGGTCGGCAAGAATGCGTTGCCTGCTTTGCGCGTGGGCATCGATTTCAATAGGGCCTGCCTCTATCCCTCGTGTAAGGCTGAGTGATCCGGCTGGCTTCTCGAAATGAGCGTCTGTGTCTTTGGTGCTGACGGCGTAGAACAGCAGGGACGCTTCTCCCGCCGCGATGGCATCGGTACCGGCTTTGGTCAGCCGCAACGATGCCGTGAATGAGAGGGTGGGCTGCGCATCATCTGCATTCGCGGCGGCGCAGCCCAGACATATACCGCCTCCTTTCTCAAAAAACGTACCGTCGAAGGCGACCTTCGCTCCGTTCGCCGAGTCATCGACCGAAGCGATGCCGATGCGCAGCTCTAAATTGCATGGATCGCCATCCGCATCGAGCACAACCGAGCGCCACGTGCAGACGGCGCACCCCGCCTGGGAGCCGTTTGCCTTGTTCGAACGCTTGATATCCACGACTATCGAGCCGTCCGTATTACGACGAAGGCATCCCGAGGTTGAGATCGCGGCCTGTGCGATCGAAAAACGCTCGCACGCAATGGTACTCGACGGATTTGGGGCGGAACTTAGGACTGCTGGTAAGGAGTCCGCCATGACGGGAGTCGCCCAAGCGGCGACAGGCGTTCCGGTTGCGAGCGCGCCGCAAAGTGCGACGACGGGCAAAAGGTTCTTCGATGCCATGGGGTCTCCTTAGCTAATTTAGTGCGGCCTGTCCGTGTTTTGTTTCTGGCTGCGTTTGATGTGCAGACCGAGGCCGGCGGTTCCCGCGCCTGCTGCTGCGGCGCCTGCTGCCAAGAGCCATCGTTTGTCGCCTGTCTGCGCCAACGGTTCCTCGCGGTCGCCGCGGTCGAGTTCCGAGAGGTCGACCGTCACTTGCGTGGCGGCCTGCGCCTGTTCTTGCTGGGCAAAGGCCATGGCTGGCCCAAACGCTAGGATGCTGACGGCGGCGGCCAGGGCGACAGCCTTATGCCGTGTGCGCACCGGGCTCGACCGTCCAGGTGATCGTTGCAACCTGATCGCCTTCGCCGGTTACGCGGAAGATGTCGCGCGTGACGCGGGCGACGTTTCCGCTTGTCTTGAGCTTAATTTTGTCCTTGCCGCCGGCAATGCCCTGGTAGCCCATGTCGAAGGCTGCGTTCTTGGAAAGATCGAGGCCCGTCCCCTGCATTGCGGCGCTGGCGTTCTGGAGTGCGCCGTCGGGGCCGACCTTAAAGTCGATGGAGTTCTGCGCGGTTCCGGCCTTGGCGTCGGCGGCAATGGTCCAGGTGTTCATGGCGTCGATCTTCATGTTGGTGACATGGATGCCGTAGGCCGAATGATTGTCGATGGTGGTCGCGTCTTCTGAGGGACCCTGAAGCGTGCCGTCGGCCTTGGCGACGAAGGGAATAACCGTCGGAACTTTGAACTCAACGTTGTCGATTTCGGTCCTGACCATTACTTTCGTGGTTCCAACGCGCCCGGCTGCCATAGCTGGCGTCGGGGCAGCGCCCATTGCGAGCGCGAGCGCGAGCCCTGCGCCCACGACGAGCGCTCTGGCTCCGTTCATGTTCCTGGTGATGTCCATGGTCGTTCCTTTCTATTCGCCGCGGGCCGTCCCCGCGATGATTGGACGAATGCTGGTGAATTGCGTGCGGTGCCGCGTCGGCCGGAAAAGCTAGTTCTCGGCTTGCTCAACCCGCACCTTGACACGTGTCGGATTGCCGTGGCTGTCGAGGGTCTTGGCATCGAGTGCCTGGATCTCGATGTACGCCTCGCCTTCTTTGATGTCGCCGGCGGGGCACGTCTCGATTGTCTTGCCGGTCTCGACCACACCGGATTCGTACATGGTCTCGTCGTTTTGGATGACGCGGAATCGCTGGGGAAATTTATTGTCTTGGACGTTTTGCACGTTGACGCGCAGCTTGCCGTCCTCCTGCAGCTGAGCGACCGGCGCGACCGAAATCGTCATCATGTTGTCGCGGACGATAGCGTCGAGCTCATCTTGGATTTCCTGACGCGTTTTGCCCTCGGCCGTCGTAACCGAAGCGCCCGCCTCGGGTACGGGCTGCGACTGCCAAGCGTATAGTCCTACGGCGACAAGGGCGCAGACGATGGCCAGGCAGGCAACGATGAGCTTCTTGCGACGACCCAGGCCTACAAAGTGGGGTGGCCTCTTCGCGCTCATGCGGCATCCTTGGTGGTATAGACGCGCGCAAAGGTGGACGGGTCCGCTCCAAAGAGCATGTGAAGCATCAGACGGCGCGAGTAGACGAGCTCGTCGAAGTCGGGAGGGAGCTCGATGTCGTGGATATGCGCGATGTGGTGGGCGAGCGCCGAGAACGACTCGGGGTCGCAGATCACATCGGTGGTAACGTGGTAGACCGTCGTATCGGGGAATGCCTCTTCGTCGAAAGGTAGGAGATGGGGATCGTCGTCGACTTCGATGGCGATGCCGTACTGGGGCCAGTAATATGCCATGGGAACCTCCCTGCTTCTGGGCCAAAACTTCTATCGGTTTTGGCTGTCGACGCCGACCGTATCAGCCGCTACTTGACCAATTTCTGACCAAATGCTTGACGGATTGGCGTCTCCGCAGGTAAAAGGCGGCAAAAAATACTCCAACTTTTTTCGAGCGTCAATCGCGCGGTCGGCGACGGCGGGGCCATATGTGTCAAAAGCATCGTCTGCCGAGGAAATCAAGCCGTTCGCCGAATTGCACGAACGTAAAAATAGCCAATTATGGAGACGGTCTCGAACACGTCGACGAAACGATGCGGTAACATCTCCCTGCAAACACTGTAGTTAGCTAAAGGGGGAGTTCGCGTGTCTGCAACCATTAAACCCTTCACCGACGAGTTCGAAGAGTATGGTCGCGATGAGTCTCGCGCATCGGGCGAGGCCTCGAGCATCTCGTTTCCGACGACGGAAGACGAGGTCCGCGCCATTTTGGGAAAGCTCCATGCCGAGTGTGTCCCGGTAACGGTTCAGGGCGCCCGAACCGGCCTTGCCGCCGGTGCCGTGCCCCACGGCGGGCATATCCTCAATACTTCCCGTATGAATCGCTACTTGGGCCTTCGCCGCGATGAGCAAGGCCAATTTCTGCTGCGCGTGGAGCCGGGCGTTGTGCTCTCGGAGCTGCGCAAGCAGCTGGGCAAGAAGGTGCTGCCGACCGCTGGTTGGGACCAGGCATCGCTTAAGGCCTACGAGGAGTTCCAAGAGGCCCCCGAGCAGTTTTTTCCCACCGATCCCACCGAGGCGTCTGCCTGTCTGGGCGGCATGGCGGCATGTAACGCCTCCGGTGCCCGCAGCTACGCCTACGGCCCCATGCGCCCACATATCACGGGACTCCACGTCGTGCTGGCTGATGGCGATTTGCTTGAGCTTCGGCGCGGCGAGGCTTTTGCCCAGGGCCGCCACCTGTCGCTCGTGACGGCAGCGGGCCGTACACTCGAGCTCGATCTTCCCGGCTATACCATGCCCAAGACAAAAAATGCTTCGGGCTATTTCGTTGCTGACGATATGGATGCCATCGATCTGTTTATCGGTGCGTGTGGCACAATCGGCGTCATCACCGAGCTCGAGATTGTCCTGCAGGCGGCGCCTGCGGTCGTTTGGGGCGTGAGCTGCTTCTTTGACAGCGAAGACAAGGCCGTGTCCTTCACCGATTCTGTGCGTCCCGTCCTGTCCCACGCGGCTGCCATCGAATATTTCGATGCGGGCGCCCTGGATATCCTGCGTCGTCAGCGTGAGCAGTCGACCGCGTTCGCCTCGCTGCCGTCGCTCGACAAAGAGGCCAAGGTCTGTGTCTACATGGAGCTCGACTGCGATGACGAAGTTCAGGCGACTGAGGAGCTGTATCACTTGGGGTGGGTACTGGAGCTTGCGGGCGGCAGTGACGATGCGACATGGGTCGCGCGCACCGAGGTCGATCGCGAGTGTCAGCGATTCTTCCGCCATGCGGTCCCCGAGAGCGTCAACATGCTCATCGACGAGCGCCGCCGCATGGATCCCACCATCACCAAACTGGGCTCGGACATGTCGGTGCCCAACGCACGCTTGGGCGATGTCATCGCCCTTTATCGCCGCACGTTGGCCGAAAGTGGGCTTGAATCTGCCGCCTGGGGGCACATCGGTAACAACCATCTGCATGTGAACATTCTGCCGCGCGATGCGCAGGATTATCGCCGCGGCGGAGAACTCTTTGCCCAGTGGGCTTCCGAGGTCACGGTCATGGGCGGCGCCGTCTCCGCAGAACACGGCGTCGGCAAGATCAAGGCGGGCTTCTTGGAGACGATGTACGGTCACGAGGCCATGGTCGAGTCGGCGCGGCTCAAGCTCCAGCTCGATCCTGACGGGCAGCTGGGTCGCGGTAACCTGTTTTCGGAGAAGCTCTTGGATGAGCTCGTTCAGAAAGGGGGCGCGTGAAGATGAGCGATTTCCATATGGTGGTGTGCGTCAAGGCCGTGCCGGGCAGCACCGAGGTCAAGATGGACCCCAAGACCAATACCATCGTGCGCGATGGCAAGCAGGCGGTCATTAATCCCTTTGATGCGAGCGCTTTGGAATGCGCGCTGGCGCTGAAGGACGACTTTATCGGCTTTGGCATGGATGTGCGCGTGACGGTGGTGTCGATGGGCATCCCCGCGACCGAGTCGCTGCTGCGCGACTGTATCGCCCGCGGTGCCGACGACGCGCTGCTGCTGACCGACCGAGCCTTTGCGGGCGCCGATACCCTAGCCACCACCTATGCCCTCAAATGCGGTATCGAGGCGCTCGATGAGGACTTCGACCTGCTCATCTGCGGCAAGATGGCAGTGGACGGCGATACGGCCCAGATCGGCCCCGAGCTTGCCGGTGCCTTTGAGATCCCCTGCGTGACCGACGTGAGCTGCGTGCAAAGCGCGGGCTTTACGACGTGTGGCTCGCTGGCGCTCGTTCACGGATGCGATGCCGGCGAGGAGACGGTGTACCTTGAGATGCCGTGCGCGATGACGACCGCCAAGGAGATTGGCCAGTTGCGTATGCCGAGTATTGCCGGTATTCGCGCGGCAGAGGAGGCGGACGTGCGCGTGGTCAGTGCCGCCGACGTGAACGCCGATTCCTCGCGTTGTGGCCTTGCCGGATCACCGACGCAGGTCGTGCGCTCGTTTGTGCCCGACCGTGATCAAACGTGCGAGGCCGTTGAGGGAACGGCGTCCGAGCAGGCGGTAAAACTTGCCAAGATTATCGAGGGGATGGCATAGATGAGCGGACTGATTATCGATAGCGAAGCCTGTATCGGCTGCGGTCGCTGCGTTCGCGCCTGCGCCTCGGGCGGCATCGTAGTGGAAGGCGAGCGGCCCAACCGTTGCGCCCGCGTAACCGACGGCTGCATCCTATGCGGCGGATGTGTCGACGTCTGCCCCGTCAACGCTATCTCGATCGAGCGTGACGAGGCCGCTGGTGCGGTGGACCTTGATGCATATCGAGACATTTGGGTCTTCGTGCAGACTGACGAGCACGACGCCGTGGCTCCCGTGGCCTACGAGCTCATGGGCAAGGGGCGCGAGCTTGCCGATGCTCGCGGCTGCCGTCTGGTGGCACTGGTCGGCATGAGCCCCGAGGGCTCGCTCGGGGACCTGGAACATCTGGTTTGCGCGGGCGCCGACGAAGTCCTGGCCTGTCGCGACGAGCGTCTGCGCCAAAACGATGCGGAGGTCTACGCCCACTTGATCTGCGATTTGGTAGCCGAACGCAAACCCGAGGCCATCCTATACGGTGCGACCGCTTTTGGTCGCGAACTGGCACCCGGCGTTGCCGTGCGTTTGCAGACGGGTCTTACGGCCGACTGCACCGTGCTTTCGATGGATGCGGAGACGGGCCTACTGCAGCAGACGCGCCCGGCGTTTGGCGGCAACTTGATGGCCACCATCATTTGCCCCAACCACCGTCCGCAGATGGCAACGGTGCGCTCCGGTATCTTTAAGGCTCCCGACTTCGACTACGGCCGCTCCGGCACGATCACCCAGATATCACTTGCGGATGATGCTAAGGCTCGTGTCGAGATCTCGATTCCCGCCGAGGAGTGGGGACAGCAGGCTTCGATCGCCGATGCCGAGCGCCTGGTCGTGGTGGGTCGCGGCATTGGTTCCAAGAAAAATCTGCCGCTGATGCGAAGGCTCGCCGAGGCTCTGGGAGCCGAGCTTGGCTGCACGCGACCTGTCGTGGAGGCCGGCTGGCTGGAGTATCGCCATCAGATTGGCCAGACGGGCGTATCGGTTTCGCCCAAGCTTCTCGTGAGTATCGGTGTTTCGGGCGCCATCCAGCATCTTGCCGGCATCGGTGGGGCTGAGTGCATTATCGCCATCAACGAGGACCCGGATGCCCCCATTTTTGGTACTGCCCAGTACAAGGTTGTCGGCGATGCCGTCGAGGTCGTCGAGGAGCTGCTGGCTCAGCTTGAGCGCTAGGCGCGCGCCAGCCAGTCGCGCATCTTGTCCTTAAGGCGGCTCCAAGTTGCCTGCGTGGCGGGGTCGGTAAAGGGCCGCGTGATGCCAAAAGGCGCGTCGAGCAGGCGGTAGATATTGCCCTGCTCGCGCGCCAGCGCGCGGCTCGCTGGATAGACGAGCTCAAACATAAAGCAGATGAGCCCCACCAGGTAGTCCGCCGGCTCGTTGCGCTCGTCGCGCGCGACGCAGCGGTGCTCGTCAAAGGCGGCAAGTGTCGGCGACGAGAAACGGCTGCCGAGAAACGTCTTCTCGTCCACCTTGAGGATGGTGTCGACGGTGCTGTCGGCGATGGTACGCATAATGTCGATCTTGTCGCCATCGCGCACGATATCGCAGAAGCTCCGCGTGCGCTCGTCGAGCTGCGCGGGTAGACGGAAATCGCTGTGATAGGCAATGCTCGCTCGGATGAGCTCATCTTCTGCCGGGTCATCGATAAAGTCGCGGATGCTCGTTACGGCGGGTGCATCGGCGGGATTCTCGCCAAAGAGGATCTCGATGCCCAGCACCGCATGGCTCATGCTCTCGGCGTCCTTAAAGGTGTCCCAGCGTCGCAGCTGCTCAAAGCGGCCCATATCGTGCAGCAGGCCGCAAAGCCATGCCAGGTCAATATCTTCTGACGACCAGCCCTGCTCGCGCGCTACGGCATCGCATGCCTCGGCCACGTGGTACGTATGCTCGATTTTGAGCGCGATGCGTGGGTTGGTGGCGTCGTAGGCATCGGTGTAGCTTTTGAAGGCCGCGCGCGCCCGGTCTCGATCGATAGCTGTCATAATGACTTCCTAAAAAGTTGTGTCTTTCGATCCGGTGGCAATTGTAGGTGAACTCGGTTGCTGTCGGATGATGATTCTGCCGTATCGCTACATGCGGCTCGGAGACCTTGTCAGGATGAGAAGCGTATGGTGCTCAAAATCGTTAGAACCGTCTGGCCGGTGATGCTTACCTATGTTGCAATAGGCGCGCCGTGCGGAATGATCATGGGGCAGACGGGAATGGAGCCCTGGATGGTCTTTGTCCTGAGCAGCACGTTTGTGACGGGCAGCGGGCAGTTTATGATCTGCAACCTGTGGCTGGCGGGTGTGCCTGCAGCATCGATCGTCGCGAGCGTCGCCGCAATCTCCTCGCGCTTTGCGCTTTACTCGGCATCGATCGCGCCGCATCTGAGGGGTGCCTCGAAGCGTCAGACGCTGGCTGTTGCCGCGACACTTACCGAGGAGGCATACGGCATCTCGCTTGCCAAGTTGGTTGAAGGGGAGGATTGGGGCCCGCGTGAGTCCTTCGTGCTCAACGTGATCCTTATCGCAACATGGGGCGTTTCGTGTACGACGGGCGCCATCGTCGGAGCCGTTGTCGATGTTCCCACCGCCATTGCAGCCTTTGTCTGCACCTCACTCTTTATCTGCCTGCTCTTTTCGCAGCGGCTGTCGCGCGGCAACGTTGTCGCGGCGGTTTCGGGCGCGGTGTCCGTCGCCGTATGCAAGTTCTTGGGCCTCGTGAATATTGCCGTGCCGGCAAGCGTCGTGGTCGGCATTACCATTGCGCTGGCGTGCGATGCTGTATTTGACGGAATAGGTGCCCGCGATGCCCGTTAACGAGTTCTTGGTTCTGTGGCTGTCGTCGTGGGCTGCTATCGCGTTCTTTCGCATCGCGCCGGCGTTCGCCTTGCGCGGGCGGACCCTGTCGCCCCGCATTACCGAGGCCCTGGGCTATATCCCGCCCGCTGCCTTTGCCGCGCTGGTCGCCAACGACTTGGTGAGCCCCGGCGCGTTCGACGCGGGACTCTGGCCTGCCTTGGTTCCCTGGATTGCGGCCGCCGGCGTCGTGGTCGTGGCGGTCAAGACAAAATCGATGCTGTGGTGCTGCGTCTCGGGCATCGTACTCTATATCGTCTTGAGCCTTATATAGGGGTGGCGTCGCGGGCGCCGAATCTCGTTCCATCCCAACTTGTCGAATTTTTCACCGAGCTGGTCTATTTCTTCTGGTACCATGGTCAAACTTTACTGTAGCAAAGCGTGACGTGGGCTTTTGTACCCCGTCAGCGGAAATGGGGGTTTCATGGCACAGGAAGCGACCGCCAACGAGCAAAAGAAATTCAGGGTCCCGCGCATCCCGGGCGACATCATGATCTATCCGATGATCGTCGGTCTTTTACTCAACACCTTCTGCCCGCAGGCTTTTGAGATCGGCGGCTTCTTTACGGCTGCCTGCCGCGGTGGCTCCAATACCATCGTTGCCGCGATCCTGCTGTTTGTGGGCGCCGGCATCAGCTTTAAGTCCACGCCGGGCGCCATCAAGACCGGCATCGTCGTGCTGATTCCCAAGCTTGTTGTTGCGGCCGCCCTTGGCTTGGGTGTGGCATATTTCTTTAACGACAACTTCCTGGGCCTGAGCTCCGTGTCTATTATCGGCGGCATCACGTTTTGCAACATGGCGCTTTATACGGGCATCATGGGCGAGTTCGGCAATGAGTCCGAGCAGGGCGCCGTCGGTATCCTGTTCTTTACGGCCGGCCCTGCCGTCACCATGATCATCCTCGGTGTTTCCGGCCTTGCCAACATCCCTGTCGGTACCATCATCGGCTCCATTTTGCCGCTCGTTATCGGCATGGTTCTGGGCAACCTGTTCCCGTTTATCAAGAACCTGCTGGTTCCCGGTGCCAATCCCGCGATTGCCGTCATCGGATTTCAGCTCGGTGCGTCCATGAGCCTGTCGAGCTTTATCACCGGCGGTATTTCCGGCATCTTGCTGGGCCTTGTCACGCTGTTTGTCGTCGGTTCCATCACCTTTTCGTTCGAGCGCCTGTGCGGTGGTAACGGCAAGGCTGCCGTGGCTTGCTCCACCATCGCCGGCACGGCTATGACCACGCCGGTTGCTCTCGCCGAGGTCGCGCCGCGCTACGCCGAGCTTGCACCCACCGCGTACGCCCAGATCGCCACTGCCGTTATCATCACGGCAATCATGGCTCCGATTCTGACCGGCTGGGTCGACAAGAAGTTCTGCCAGGGCAAGGAGGACCTGTCGCCTGCCGGTGTCGAGGCCATCGAGGAGGCCGTCGCGACCGACATCGACGGCGAGTAACGGCCGTTACCGATAATTGATTCCGGCGTGCAATTCGCGCCGTCCGAGCGCCCGAACAGAAACTGTTTTGCAGTGATGTTCGGGCGCTTTGCTATGATTCCCTTTACCCCTGCGGAGTAAAGGGGTGTTTATTGCCCTGATTCGAATTGGGCGATTCTGACCATTCGGATATTGAAGGGATGGCGTCTAGTGGTTAAGGCACTCAAGATTGAGATATTCCTGCTATGCATGATTGTTCTTATCGGGCTTGCCGCGCGAAGTCGTCGCTCCTTGTTCTCGAGCACCCTGCAGCTATTGTTTAGCATGCTTGGCTACACCTCTGCCGCGTACATATTATTCGATATGATCTGGACGCTTTCGGATGGTGCGGACGGCACGTTGGGTATTGCTGCCAACTGGATTTCCAACGCGGTTTCGTTTTCGCTCTTTGCTATCGCGTGTCTCATTTGGTTTATCTATTCCGAGACGATGCAGGGCTCTCGCCTTGTGACCTCGCGCTATAGGGTGGTGCTTGTAACGTTGCCTACGGCTCTGGTGGTCGTGCTGGCTTTCACCAGTTACTGGACGCACGCCTTGTTCTATATCGATTCGCAGGGCGTGTATCGTCGCGGCTTTGCCTATATGATCCAGCCCATTGTCAGCTACTGTTACGTTATACATACGTCCCTGCATGCGTTTGTGCAATCTCGTAGGGTCGAGAGCCTGCAGACGAAGGCTATCTATCGAACCTTGGCATTTTTCGCCATTCCGGCCCTGGTGGGCGGTACCTTTCAGATCGTATACTCGGTGCCTGGCCTTTGTGTCGGCATAATGATTAGCATGTTACTGCTCTATATCATCTGCCAGGAGCAACTGATCTCGACTGACCCGTTGACTGGACTCAACAACCGCAACCGTTTTGAGACCTATATGCTGTCGCTCTTTTCAAATGTGGATCAGGCCGAAGATGTATATCTGCTTATGATGGACGCTGACGGCTTTAAGCAGATTAACGATCGCTATGGACATGTGGAGGGCGACCATGCTCTTCAGGTTGTTGCGACGGCGCTCAAGGATGTCTGCTCGGCGTCTGGTGGCTTTATCGCGCGTTATGGTGGCGATGAGTTCGTGGTGCTCCAAAAGGCAGCGGCGGAACAGGATATCATGCATCTGTGCGCGACAATCAACGACGAGCTCGCGCATGCCGAGGTGCCGTATGCATTGCGGATGTCCATCGGTTGCGCGCGGGTCGGCGATAGTGTTGATACCTGGCAAGACTTACTTCGCGCTGCCGATGCGGAGCTCTATCGCGTCAAGGCCGAGAAAAAGAAAGCCGGCGTACAAATACGCTAGAAAAGGGGCATACGACCGTGTTTGGTCGTGCGCCCCTTTTGCGTTTGTGGGGGGCCACCGGCCATAATGCCCAGGCGCGGTGCGGCAAGACGGGCGTCTGCCGCCGCGACTCGGTACGAAATCAACGAGAACCAGTGTGCTCCATTAAGCTAAAGTATGCGAATGCCCTCCCTAAAAAGGTGAGCTCGCTAGGCTTTTTTGGGTTTGTTGACGATGATGATGCCGCCGCAGACCAACAACAGGGCAACGATGACGGTAACGGGGCTCGTGCCCGCGCCTTCGCCGAGCAGCAGCGCGCTCAGCAGCACACCAAAGACGGGGTTCATAAACCCAAAGACCGAGACGCGGCTGACGGGGTTGACGGCAAGCAGGCGCGACCACAGCGAGTAGGCGACCGCGGAGATAAGCGCCATGTAGATGATGAGCGCGATGGCGGGGGCAATCGCCGTGGGGGAGAGCGCGCCACCCATCAAAAAGCCGATGGCGGTGAGGACAAGGCCGCCGACCAAGAACTGCCACCCGGCAAGCAAGACGCCGTCGTGCTCGCGCGAGAAGATGCCAATCAGGCAGGTCGAAAGGGCACCCGCGACGGTGGAGGCTAGGATAAAGCCCTCGCCATCGAGCCTGAAGCCAAAGGTGCCATCTGCGCCCGAAAGGTTGACGAGAGCGACGCCGGCAAAGCCCAGCGCACAGCCAAGCACCTTGGCCGTATTGAGCTTCTCGGTGCGAAACGCCAGGGCGGCAAAGAGGATTGCGAGGAAGTTGGCGCTGGCCTCGATGATGGAGCTCGACATGGCGCTGGCGCGCGAGAGGCCCAGATAGAAAAAGAAGTACTGCCCGATAGTCTGGAAGAGCGACAAGACAAAGATGGGCTTGATGTCGCGAGCCTGCGGAATGAGGGGGCGGCGTTGGGCCGCACTCATCCCAACGATAACCAGGGCGCCGGCAAGCGTGAAGCGCAAGCCCGCAAAGAGCAGCTGCGAGGCGCTATCGTGCGCTGGGATACCAAAGAGCGCGAAACCGATCTTGATACAGGGAAAGGCCGATCCCCAGAGTGCACAGCAGACGAGGCAGCCCAGGATGAGTCCGGGCAGGGTGGCGAGATACGGCTTGCGGCTTTCCATGATGTCCTTCCTACATGCGCGAAGCAAAAAAGAACCCGCCACCGGATGTGCTGGTGGCGGGTGTTGTTACCCGAAGGGATTGTACCCGATGGGAAAGGTTTAAGCGAAGTAGGCCACGCCGCTCTCGAAGATCGGCATGAACTTATCGCCGGGGACATGCTCGGGCACGTTGCGGTACAGGTTGTCGCCGCGACGCTCGGCATGGCCCATCTTGCCCAGGACGCGGCCGTCGGGGCTCGTGATGCCCTCGATGGCGAGTGCGGAGCCGTTGGGGTTGACGGAAAGGTCCATGCTGGGCTTGCCGTTCTCGCCCACGTACTGCGTGGCGACCTGGCCGTTGGCGATCAGCTGGGCGAGCACTTCGTCATTGGCGACAAAGCGGCCCTCGCCGTGGCTGATGGCGACGGTGTAGGGGTCGTCCAGGCTGCACTGCGACAGCCACGGGGACAAGTTGGACGAGATGCGGGTGCGCACCAGACGGCTCTGGTGGCGACCGATGGTGTTGAACGTCAACGTGGGCGCATCGGGCGTGGCGTCGACGATGTCGCCGTAGGGCACCAGGCCGAGCTTGATCAGGGCCTGGAAGCCGTTGCAGATGCCCAGCATCAGGCCATCGCGGGCCTTGAGCAGGTCGCGGACTGCCTCGGTGACCTCGGGAGCGCGGAAGAACGCCGTGATGAACTTGGCAGAGCCGTCGGGCTCGTCGCCGCCCGAGAAGCCGCCGGGGATCATAACGATCTGGCTTGCACGGATGCGGCGGGCAAGCTCGTGGGTGCTCTCGGCGACGGCCTCGGGCGTGAGGTTGTTGATCACGAAGGTGTCGGCCTCGGCACCGGCGGCACGGAAGGCGCGGGCGCTGTCGTACTCGCAGTTGTTGCCGGGGAACACGGGGATGATCACGCGCGGGCGGGCGATCTTGGCGCCGCCGTACACGTGGATATCCTTGGCGCGGAAGTCGATGGTCTCGACCTCGGGGGTCTCGCCGGCGCTGCGGTAGGCGAAGACGCCCTCGATGCCGCTCTCCCAGGCCTCCTGGAGCTCGGCGAGCTCGATGACCTCGGAGCCGGTGTCGATGACATAGCCCTCGACGGTGGTGCCCAGGGGCTCGACGACAACGCCGTCGGCGACCTCGGGCAGCTCGGCGTCCTCGGCGAGCTCGACGATAAAGCTGCCGTAGAGCGGGGTGAAGAGGCTCTCCACGTCTACATCCTCGGCAAGCTCGATACCGATCTGGTTACCGACGCACATCTTAAAGAGGCTCTCGGCGCCGCAGCCGTAGCCGGGCGTGGATATGGCCAGGGCGTTGCCGGTAGCAGTGAGCGCCTCGACGGCGTCAAACGCGGCGAGCAACTGCTGGGCGTCGGGACGGTAGTCCTCGCCATAGGTGGCGGGGGCGATGCGGACGACGCGGTGCGTGAGGCCCTTGAACTCGGGCGAGACGGCGCGGGCGGCCTTGCCCACGGCGACGGCGAAGCTGATCAGGGTCGGCGGAACGTTGAGCTCGCCGGCCTCGTCCTCAAACGAACCGCTCATGGAGTCCTTGCCGCCGATGGCGCCGGCACCCAGGTCGACCTGGGCCATAAGGGCGCCCAGGACGGCTGCCGTGGGCTTGCCCCAACGCTCGGCCTCGGTGCGCAGACGCTCGAAGTACTCCTGGAAGGAGAGATAGGCGCGCTTGTGCTCAAAGCCGGCAGCCACGAGCTTGGCGATGGACTCGACCACGGACAGGTAGGCGCCCGCAAACTGGTCGGCTTCCATCAGATAGGGGTTAAAGCCCCATGCCATGGCGCTCGCCGTGGTGGTCTCGCCGTCCACGGGGAACTTGGCGACCATGGCCGAGCTCGGGGTGAGCTGCGTCTTGCCGCCAAAGGGCATGAGCACGGTTGCGGCACCGATGGTGGAGTCGAAGCGCTCGGAAAGGCCCTTGTTGGAAGCGACGTTGAGGTCGGTGACGAGCGAGGTCATGCGCTCGGCGAGCGTGGTGCCGGCCCAGCTGGGCTGCCACACGCTGCGGGCACAGACGTGGGCGACCTGGTGCTTGGGCGCACCGTTGGAGTTGAGGAACTCGCGGGACAGATCGACGATGGCGACGCCGTTCCATGCCATGCGCATGCGCGGCTCGGCGGTAACCTCGGCGATAACGGTCGCCTCCAGGTTTTCCTCGGCGGCGTAGCCCATGAACTCCTCGACGTCACCGTCGGCGACGGCGCAAGCCATGCGCTCCTGGGACTCGGAGATAGCGAGCTCGGTGCCGTCCAGGCCGTCGTACTTCTTGGTCACGGTGTCCAGGTCCACGTACAGGCCGTCGGCAAGCTCGCCCACGGCGACTGAGACGCCGCCGGCGCCAAAGTCGTTGCAGCGCTTGATCAGACGGCAGGCGTCGCCGCGGCGGAACAGGCGCTGCAGCTTGCGCTCGACAGGGGCGTTGCCCTTCTGGACCTCGGCACCCGAGGTCTCGATGGACTCGGTGTTCTGGGTCTTGGAGGAGCCGGTGGCGCCACCGATGCCATCGCGGCCGGTGCGGCCGCCCAGCAGGATGATCTTGTCGGTGGGGGCGGGGCACTCGCGGCGCACGTGGTTTGCCGGGGTAGCGCCCACGACGGCGCCGACCTCCATGCGCTTGGCCACGTAGCCGGGGTGATAGAGTTCGTTGACCTGACCGGTGGCAAGGCCGATCTGGTTGCCGTAGCTGGAGTAGCCGGCGGCGGCAGTGGTCACGAGCTTGCGCTGCGGCAGCTTGCCCTCGAGCGTCTCGGAAACCGGGACGGTGGGGTCGCCGGCGCCGGTGACGCGCATGGCCTGGTACACGTAGCTGCGGCCCGAGAGCGGGTCGCGGATGGCGCCGCCCACGCAGGTGGCGGCACCGCCGAAGGGCTCGATCTCGGTCGGGTGGTTGTGGGTCTCGTTCTTAAACAGAAACAGCCAGTCCTGGTCCTCGCCGTCGACATCGACCTTCACCTTGACGGTGCAGGCGTTGATCTCCTCGGACTCGTCGACATCGGTCATGACGCCGGTCTTCTTAAGGTACTTAGCGCCGATGGTGCCCATGTCCATGAGGCAGACGGGCTTGGCGTCGCGGCCGAGTTCGTGGCGCATCTCCATGTAGCGGTCGAAGGCTTGCTGCACCACGGCGTCGTCGATCGTCACGTCGTCCAGGACGGTGCCGAAGGTGGTGTGGCGGCAGTGGTCGGACCAGTAGGTGTCGATCACGCGGATCTCGGTGATGGTGGGGTCGCGGTCCTCATCGCGGAAGTACTGCTGGCAGAAGGCGATGTCTGCCTCGTCCATGGCAAGGCCGCGATCGGCGATAAAGGCGGCAAGGCCGGCCTCGTCGAGCTCGCGGAAGCCGTCGAGCACCTCGACGGGCTGGGGCTCGGGGGTCTCCATGTACAGCGTCTCGGGCAGGTCGAGCGAGGCGATGCGTGCCTCGACGGGGTTCACCACGTAGTGCTTGATGGCCTCGATGGCGGCCTCGTCCAGAGCGCCCGAGATCATATAGACCTTGGCGGAGCGCACGGCGGGGCGCTCGCCCTGGCTGATGAGCTGCACACACTCGCTGGCGGAGTCGGCGCGCTGGTCAAACTGGCCAGGCAGGAATTCGACGGCAAAGACGGCGCCATCGCTTGCGGGGAGTTCGTCGTAGGTCACATCGACCTGGGGCTCGCTAAAGACGGTCGGCACGCAGGAGCGGAAAAGCTCCTCGTCGATGCCCTCGACGTCGTAGCGGTTGATGATCCTCAGGGCCTCGATGCCCTTGATGCCGAGAATTTCGGTCAGCTCGCCCTTGAGCTGCTGAGCCTCGACGTCGAACCCGGGTTTCTTCTCCACGTAGATACGAGAGACCATTGGTTCCTGCCTTCCTGATCGGTTGGGCGTACGGTACGGTATGCGGCAGCGGTCGGTTTGCGGGGTCTGCCCTGCGGTCGCCTTGAGCCACATGTTTGTAAACCTCACTATGATACGACAGCTCGCGGCGCGTTGAGGACGGCGAGGGTGCTACAGTGAAGCGCAAACAAGAGAAAGGCATCACATGGCATTCGTTTCGCTCGCCATCATCGCACTCGTGGCCTTTGCGAGTCCTTTTATCGCCTCGGCGATTCCCGGGAAACCCGTTCCCGAGACGGTCTTTTTGCTCGTGCTCGGCGCGGTGCTGGGACCCCATATGCTCGGCGTCATCCATGTAGATGCCGAGGTCTCGCTTGTGTCCGAGCTCGGCCTGGCCTTTTTGTTCCTGCTTGCCGGCTTTGAGATCGACCCCAAGAGCATCACGGGCGTCGAGGGGCGCTACGGCTTGGCGACGTGGGTCGTCACGTTTGGTATCGCCTGGCTTGCCGTGCGCTTTACCCCGTGGTTCTCGGTCAGTCATTTCGACGGTATCGCCGTGACGCTTGCCCTCACTTCGACGGCGCTCGGTACGCTCGTGCCCATCATGCGTGAGCGCTCGCTCACCGGCACGCGCGTGGGCGACTCGATTCTCGCGTATGGCACCTGGGGTGAGCTCGGCCCTGTGCTCGCCATGTCGGTGCTGCTGTCTGCCCGCACTGGCATCCAAACGCTTGTAATCCTTGGCTTGTTTGCGGTGGTCTGCGTGTTGCTGGCCGTGGTCCCGAGCCGCTCCAAGCGCGTCGGCAGCCGCTTCTTTGCGTTTGTCGAGGAACGCGCCGATACCACGTCGCAGACCTTCGTGCGCCTGACGGTGCTCATCCTGGTCACGCTCGTGGCGTTCTCGGCTGTCTTTGATCTCGACATCGTGTTGGGTTCTTTTGCCGCCGGCTTTGTCTTGCGCTACATCATCCCCGAGGGCAACCATACGCTCGAGACCAAGCTCGATGGCCTGGCCTACGGCTTTTTGATTCCGGTATTCTTTACCGTATCGGGCGCAAAGATCGATCTGACGGCCGTGGCGTCGCGCCCGGGTCTGCTCGTGGGCTTTATCGTGGCGTTGTTGATTATTCGTGCCGTTCCCATTCTCATCTCTATGAGCATTTGTCCTGCGACGCGCGATGTGTCGGCGTATGGTCGCATTACCGTGGCCCTGTACTGTACCACGGCCCTGCCGATCATCGTTGCCGTGACAAGCGTTGCCGTCAACGCGGGCGCGCTGTCGCAAGATATTGCGTCGGTCATGGTTGCCGCCGGTGCCATCACGGTGTTCTTGATGCCGTTGCTCGCGCAGCTCTTCTACCGCGTGGTCGACGCCGCGCCGGTCGCCGCCGTGGCAGAAGTTGCCGAGCATCCATCCGATGCGCTCGACATCCTGCGCGCCCACCACGACCTAGCGAGCCTGCTCGCACGTGAGCACGAGCTGCTGACTTCGCATGGCCATGGTCGCGTATTCGAGGGCTTGCCTACGCTCGATACGATTGCCGAGCGTCTTTCCGCCGAGGCGGCGAGCGGCCACATCGATGCCCGCATCGTGGACGCGGCGCATCTTCTTGCCGATAAGACCTACGGTGATGAGGTTGACCCGTCCGAGCTGACTCCGCGCGAGCGCCGTCGCCTGGAGCGCGCCAAGCTCGCCGTGCGCGAATACCGCCGCCGCATGCTGGAGCTCTATGCAAGAGAAGAAGCCCAGGACGACGACGGCAGGTAGCGAGGCGGTCCTTCGGAGAGACCAGGGACGGATGAAGCCCCTGGCGGAAAGTACATCCCGGTTTGAAGGCTCGGAATGGGACGCGTTTTCCGGAACAAGGCCCTTTGGAAAGTGCACCCCATTCTGAGCCGAAAATCTGGGATGCAGTTTCCTTTTCGAACAGAAGAAGGCGCGCTGCCTGCTATTGATGCAGGCAGCGCGCCTCTTGCATAAAGCTCTGCTGAGGTTTGAAATTAGCTCGCTATGTAAATAAAGAAACCTTAATTCCCAATACTTCAAATTCTGAAATTAGACAATGCACTTCTTGAGTCTTAATTGCAAATATCGGATTAATTCGAAATAATGAAAGACGATTAAGCTATTTGATTTCAAAGGGGCGATGAAGCGATGGCGTACAAGACGCTCGAAAAACTCTTTTATGCAGATTCAAGCTCCGATCGTTATGCTTGCCATGACGAGCTACTGCGCGAGCGCCTTACTGCCGACGGCACGGTGCGGACTGGAATTCACCTTGAGCATGGTGAACTGTTCGCTTGTGTTCCTTTGAGCCTGTCCGTTGCTAGCGAGCGGATCCTCAGAAAAGAGCGAAAGATTTCCAACCTGTGGAACAGCTTGCCTTATGTGGCTTTGGGGGCCTCGATTCGTTCGCTGGTGCTTGAGGAGGTTGTTTTCAGCAACGAAATGGAAGGTGTGCACAGCACACGGCGCCAGATTGAAGCGGCGCTGGAGTCTGCGGAGGATGCCGCGGCCGAACTTTGCGGTGCCGCCGAAAAGGAGCACACTCCTTTTATTGAATTCGCTCGCCTCTACCTTCAGCTGGTGGATGGTTCAAGTCGTCCCGGCAAACCCGAGGATATCCGCGAGATTTTCGATGCCGTCACTAAGGGCGTGCTTGACCCGAAGGACCGTCCGGATGGCAAGATGTTCCGTTTGGGTCCCGCTGTGATTGAGAACAATCGGGGCAAGATTCTCCATCAGGGTGTTTCCTCGGAGCCCGAAATCATTGACCTCCTTGGCAAGATGATAGAGTTGGGCAATCGCGAAGATGTCCCAAGCCTCTATGCAGCCTCAATCTGCCATTTTCTCTTTGAGTATATTCACCCCTTCTATGACGGTAACGGGAGAACGGGGAGATATCTTCTCGCGTTGAGCCTGAACGAGACGTTGTCGCAGCCTACGGTGTTGTCGCTTTCCAGGACGATTGCTGAGAATAAAACCGCATATTACAAGGCGTTTGACGTGGTGGAGAGGCCCCTTAATGGTAGCGATGCAACTCCGTTTGTTGCAATGATTCTTGATTTGGTCGAGCAAGCGCAAGATGCCGTTCTGAGCGATTTGGCTGAAAAGCGCGTACAACTCGATGATCTTAAGCGGGCGATCGATGAGCTCGACGATACGTTTACCGAAAGGGCAAAAGATATTCTGTTTTATGCGGCACAGATGCATATCTTCGGTGCCTTTGGCGAATCTACGCTTGATGGTGTGTCGAGCTATCTCGATGTGACAAAGCCGACAGCGAGTAGGTCATTGTCGAGCCTAATCGCTGCCGGATATTTAGAAAAGGTGTCCGCAAGGCCGCTCGTGTGCAAGATGACGGTGGCGGGACTTAATCTGCTCGGGCTAGAGTGAATATCGGTTATCAGACAAATGAACACTCCGAGCGCTTGCCCGCCATTCCTCCATGGTGTGAAATCGCTCTTATCCTATTGAGGCGCCTTTGAGGTCGCCAATGGACCGTTGCGGCGAGCGGTGAAAGCTATGATTCAATTTCGTTTGACACGTACGCCAGGAGTTCATCGTCTAAGGCCTTCAGAGAGTTCTTGATTTCCCGCCTGCGCTCGCGAGCCTGTTCGATTTTTGCATCACATTCTCGTTTTGCCTTGAATTCGAACGGGCTGAAAAAGGAACGTCTGCTCTTAAGCTCTCGAAGTTCGTTCCCCAAACGGTCAAATTCATCTTCGAGCGCTTGTTTTTGCGACTTTTTAATAGGATTATCTAACCAATATTTGGCTTGGAGTTCTGCTTCTTTTTCAGCGCGCTCACGTTCCTTCTTCTTCTCGGGGTCGTATTCGTCACGCTTTGCCATGTCCTTTTCTAACTGTTCTCTCCGAAGCTGTTTTGCCTCATCGCCAAGGAAAAAGCCGTCGTTTGTTATTTGCCCGCTAGAGTACTGGCTGTAGTATCGGCGATTTGTTCGAACTTTGATACATAGCTCCTCGAGAGTGCACAATATGCCCCAGCATCTTAAGAGCATCTCGTCTGTGGCAGTGCCTTGTTTGGCGACTTTATTGTCAAAGAGGTCGATAGCTAAGCGAGTCGCTTCTATGCAACTATCGTACGCATTTATGCATAGATTAAGAGCTTCTTCTTCGTTGTCATAGTCGAAATCACCTGTCCCGTAGTAATCAAATACACGGACCTTGTTCCACCGTTCCGACCATGTGGAGCAGCCGTTGACCGCAGAGTTTAGGATCGTGATTGCAGCATTGTAATACATTGATGAAATGTTGCGCGCTGCAAGACCGGAAAGGTCTTCGGTAAAGGCGTCGAGGAGCTCTTCGATATTCTCGGGTATCTCGGCACTCTCCCCCTGCTCTTTGCTGAGCCTCTTTACGGCAGCCGTTTGTAATTCACACACGGCCTCTATATTTTTCCATTGGAGTTCACGCGACTGTAGGTGACGAATGAGCCCCGATTGAATTAACTCTAGATTCTTCGCATTCGGTAGATTTGCAAGTTTCTGGCAGAAATAGTCTATCTCAGAGTTTGTGATAGCTCGCAAATGCTCAATGAAACCTATCGCTATGTTTAGCGCGGCGTTTATCTCATCAAAATCTGATGGGGCTCGATTTAGCAGCTTTAGCATATTGATGCATGCTGCATTTGATTCCGACAAGCGATCGTTGTCAAACGTGAGCTGCCAGTCTATCGCTTTTGCCTTTATTGACCATGCCTCGGCGTTCTTAAGATCAATCTCGAGGGCCATGGAGGCATATTTCTCAGCATCAGCGTTGTTACCTGCTTTTTGAGCGGTTCTGGCCAGGGCGAGATATCGATTGACATCTTCAGTGCGGTCTGTTTTCACTGTGCCTTCAACTTGGACAACACCTTCGACCATCATTTTCTTTGCGGTTTCAAGCGTGTATTTCATACCGCAACTTTGACAGACGAAAAAGTCTCCATCCTTGATTATCTCTGTGCTACCGCAGAGTTCGCATTTTAGCGCTTTCATTTCGATTGCTCCATTTCATACCCTTTGCTGTTCATTTCCCGTATTAGTTTCTGCTTTATCTCAAAAACGTCATCCTTGTAAGGGAGATATAAGATGCCGTTTATATCGGACGGTTTTTCTATCGGCGGGTCGGCTTCTTTGAGAAGGATTGCGGTCCTAGACCTGCCGAATTTCATCAGTAACATCCCAAGCTCCAAAACTACGTTCTGGCGAGCTCTTGGCTGCGGTTGATCCTGTTCATTCTTTGGACAGCCTATATCGTCCGGGGTCATAAGTACTATCCCGAAATTAGCGCAAGGGATGTATTCCATTAGTTGTTCGATTACTGTTCGGCCCCCTATAGGCTGATTATCGAGGAAAATAGGCTCGAGATTTAACTCTTCGAGAAGACGTTGGAGTTGGTTTCGGGCGGTTTTATCGTGGCCGTAAACAACGAAAACTTTGTTGTTTGGTTCATCAATGATTTCATCTTCGATGGTTTTTCGGACCTGATCAGCGTTATTTCCTTGACAAAAGAAGCCGCCGCTGTCGTAGACATATACGGCTGTTCCACTCTCGAGCTTTATTCGATAGCCAATAGTTTTGTATCTCTGGGCCGTTTTTACCGGAATTTCTTTTGAAATAAGAAGCGAGATTAATTTATCCTTATCGATCATTAGCTGTCCTTGCTTGCTTTAACCAGTGCCGCTCTTTGCCTTATCAACGAAGTCATGCGCAATATTTTCGAGTTCGCACCTTCGATATCGTTTGATTCGATTGATTGCGATAGATCACGAAGTGCGCTCGATATTTCATCTTCAATTTGAGCGCTTGCTTCACAACTGGCAGGGTCGGCAAAGCTTGAAGTTTCCAAGAGGCTGGTCATTGATGCGCGCAACTCTGAAGGTGATTCATCTAGAAGCAGTCTTAGCTGAAGTTCAAGGTTCTGCATGGATTGCGATTTGCTTGAAACTTGGTTTTCAACAGTAGATGCGTGAGATTCGGAAGCGCCTGTTGCGAAGAACGTGGCTGTCGCAGCGCTTGCTAGCAGAAAACTGAGAATTGGAATTGCTGGAAGCGCCTCTGTTTTTAACGCGGACCCTAGCATGCCTAACAACAATTGGACTGTAAACGATACGCCAATAACAAGTATCTTTGAGATACCAAATATCTTAAGATTCTTTTGGGGTCCAAATAACAAGGTTGAAACCACCAGGGCGAGCATGACCAAAGAGAATGCGCTCTCAATCCAAAAGGTAGTTGAGGGTCCAAATAAAAGTACGGCCACGCTTTCGATAACTATGAAGAGGGCTACGGGGATTGTTGCAATATATGCCTGCGTGTTCTTCATTATGACCTCCGTGCTCCGCATTCGGGACAGAACTTCTCGGTTCCAGAGAAGCGATATCCACACCCGGAACAGAACTTTGCAGCACTTTGCTGCGAATTGGTATCCGTAGAGATGGGCTGCGTCGCAGACGTGCCAGTCGCTTGTGAGAGTGCATCGGTCATAACTGACCCCATGGTCCCGCCGACACCGGCCATTACGCCCAGGCCAATTCCCATGTTTGCGTATTCGCCAGTCGCTTCGTTTTGGGCCATCTTTTCGGCAACATCGAAGCTGCGTTCCTGTTGATAGGTATAGCCCTCGATTTGCCGTTTTTCTGCGCGTGCTTTTGCGGAGATTACGGTGCGCTGCGCCGCAGTTTCTTGTTCGATAATGCTGACCTGTTGTTTTATCTGTGCTTCGCGTACGTCGGCATATTGCTTGAAATGGAGGTCCTTAAACTTCTCGTATACCGGATCACCTTCGGGTTTGACGATGGCGGTGACCAGCATTTGCGTTAATGAGAGACCGTATGCGGCAAAGTCGGGAAGCAGCTTGTTCTTAAGCGAGTCGGATAACTCTTCAAGGTGTGCATCAAGTTCGAAAATGGAGAGTTTTTGTTCGGTAATTACTTGTGCAAGATGAGTTTTTATTCGAGTTTGCAGGAAAGCTTTGAAATAACTGATCAGCTTGTCCTGGGAGAGCAAGGCTTCGGTTCCAACAAGCTTGAGAAGGAGCCTGCGGGGCTCTTTTACAGCAAGAGCCATCTCTCCGGACGCCCCGAGCGAGAGCGGAAATCCATAAGTCGGTTCCATGAACTGAATCTTGGAATTGGTTCCCCAGCGGATGCCCATTTGCTCGATGAGGTTAACAAAGTAGACCTCTGAGTGAAACGGGCTGACACCACCGGTCGTTATCTTCGAAATGCCGTTCAGTAACGGTAGATTTTGAGTCTCAAGTTCATGTCTGCCTGGTCCAAACGAATCCAGGGCCTGTCCATTAAGGAAGAAAATTGCTTCTTGGGTCTCGTGAACAATGAGTTGCGAGCCCGTATTGAAGTCTTCTGAGGGGTGTTTCCAGATAAAAGTTTGGTTGTTGCCCTCATATTTGATGACATCCGTGATGCTCATAGTCACCTTGTTTCCATGGTTAGTAATGTTGATTTGCTAAGATAGCCGTCGTTGCTACGACGGCAAAAGTGGTGCTGAGACCCAGGCGAAGGATGTCGCCGGGGTACAGCTGGGCGGGTGCTCCGGAGCTGATGTCGAGTTCGTTGTTGTCGGCTGTTCGAATCAGATGTGTGCCGTTGGTCGAACCAAGGTCTTGTGCGTACCAAGCATTGTTCTCGGCGAAGATGCGGAGATGCCTGGCGGAGACATCCAGCCCAACATCGGTGACAGCGCCGTCTTCGAGTGCGAGCGCTCCGATGGTGGAGCCCATGGTAGAAGGCTCAATGACATAAGGGCCGCCTATGACGAGTTCGTTATCGATCCTGATAAGGCCGATCGCATGTTCGGTGCCCGTTTGTTTTAAATCGCATGGACAGAAAGAAATACTTGAGGGGGTAAACGACCTGACATTCTCTGCGAATTCAAAGCGGTTCCTGATGTACGCGATAGCACGGGCCGGATCGCACCAACAGGCGGTCGAAACAACGAGCGCGATTGAGATAAGAGCCCTGTCATCTTTGTCTGGCTGGCAGCTGACGAGGCGCGAGGCGGCGTTCCGGTAAAGGAACCCATTGCGCCCACAGGCACTGAGCGCTTGAGCCATCGCGTCAGTTGCTGCCGCAATCATGGTATAGATGTCGGCGTTCGAATACCCTTTTTTCTGTAGCTTGTGCAGGATTTGATTCGATGCGCAGGACCAGTCGGTAAAGTAGCGATCTTCTAGGGAGCCCGGCTGCGAGTGCACAATCGTGCGCGAAAGCCAGCTGGTGTCCTGTGCCATTTGGGCGGTAGGCTGTCCATTTGTTAACGGCAGATCGGATAGTAACAGTTCAGCAAGTGCGCGATGGCTCAGGGTAAATGAAGTCTTGAACAGGGAGAACATGACCTCGAGCGGTGTTTGCCGTCTTGGCATGATACTCTCCCTTCCTTGACCTTATTCGCTAAATAAAGGATAAGGGTGCCACTAGCCGATTTTACTGTGCAACAAATTGCACGTCGGCGAGCGGTCGTGCTGCCTGATGCGCTTGCTCCAGAATGAGAGCTGGTTATCTTAGGGGTGCTATACGGTCTCGTTTTGATTAGGATGGCATGACTCAACCGCCCTTCGGGAAACTGTGCCCCGGAATGGATAACCAGATTGGGATGTAGTTTCCGCAGTCCCGACCCGTTGCGGAAACGGTGTCCCAGAATCGGCGTTCGAAACGGGACGCAGTTTCCCTTACAAACAGAACAAGGCGCGCTGCCTGCGGTTGATGCAGACAGCGCGCCTTTTGCGTTGAGCTCCGTTGAGGTCCGAAATCGTGGCTTGCGACCTTTAGGAGCGGGCGGCTCCGTCGACGGGGAGCACGGCGCCAGTGACGTAGGAGGACATGTCGCTCGCCAGGAAAACAAAGGCGTTGGCGACATCCTCGGGCTCGCCCATGCGACCCAGCGGAATGGTGGCGATGATGGGCTTGATGACCTCTTCGGGCAGGTTGGCGACCATATCGGTCTTGGTCACGCCGGGTGCGACGGCATTGACGCGAATGCCCATGGGGGCGAGCTCGCGCGAGAGCGACTGGACCATACCGTTGACGGCAAACTTGGACGTGGGATAGCCAACGCCGGAGGGCTGGCCGTACTTGGCGACCATCGAGCTTGTGGTAGTGATGGTGCCGCCGTGGCCGGCCTCGGTCATGATCTTGGCGGCAGCCTGGTGGCCGTTAAAGACGGCGACGACGTTGAGGTCCATAACTTTGGCGAACTCCTCAGCCGTGTAGTTGAGCAGCGGCGAGCGCTGGGAAATTCCGGCGTTGTTGACGACCGTGTCCAAGCCGCCCATGTCGGCTGCAACCTGGGTAAAGGCCTCGGTCACGGCTTCGAGTGAGGTGAGGTCGCAGGAGCGGCCCCAGACCTTGGCGTCGGGATAGACGGCTGTCAGCTTCTCAACGGCCGCATCGGCGGTCTCCTGACGCGAGCCAAAGACAGTGACGGCGGCGCCCTCCTCGATAAAACGGCAGGCGATGGCATAGCCGATACCGCGCGTGCCTCCGGTGATGATTGCTTTCTTGCCCTCGAGCAACATGGTATTTCCTCTCATCGCGGGCGGACATTCGCAGCACAGCGTAGCCGTAACCGGAATCGGCCGTGTTTGCATATCGGTGAACGGTAGCCCGCGTTACCGATGAGCGGCTCGCGCAAATGTGTCCTGTCGTTGTGCTTAGGGCAGGAGACAAAAGGGCTCCCATCCTACATCGGACGGGAGCCCTCAAAGCGCGTATTGCTAGGCGAGCGTTGGGTTAGTTGGCCATAACGCCTTCGGTCCAAGCCTCAACGTCCTCGATGCGCAGGACGTTGGCGACCTCGGCCACACAGCCGACGCTGGCAAGCTCGGCCGCGGCAGCCTGGACGTCCTTCTCGAGCGCGCGGTGCGTCAGGAAGATGACCGAGCAGGCATCGCTGACGCCCGACTTGCCGTCCTCAACCTGGTTGATGAGCGAAATCGAGATGTTGTGCTTGGCAAAGATGTCGACCGTCTCGGACAGGGCGCCCACGCGGTCGGCGACCTTCAGGCGCACATAGTACTTGGTCTGGAGCTCGTCCATGGGCTTAAAGGCGAGGTTGTGGCCATAGGGCTCAATCTCGGGCAGCGGAGCCACGCCGCGGCTGATCTGCTCGGAGAGCGACAGGATATCGCCCACGACGGCGCTCGCGGTGGGGAAGGAGCCTGCGCCGGCACCGTAGAACATGGTCTCGCCCACGGCGTCGCCTACCACGTAGACAGCGTTCATGGCGCCGTTGACCTTGGCAAGCATGTGATCGGCGGGGATCAGCGTGGGGTGCACGCGAACGTCGACGCCGGCGTCGGTGTTGCGGGCGATGCCGAGCAGCTTAATGGTGTAGCCGAGCTCGCGGGCCTGGGCGATGTCCTCGGCGCCGATGGTACGGATGCCCTGCTGGTACACATCGTCGGTGGTCACGCGGGTGCCAAAGCCGATGGAGGCGAGGATCGCCGTCTTGCTGGCGGCGTCGAAGCCGTCGACGTCGGCGGACGGGTCGGCCTCGGCGTAGCCCTTGGCCTGGGCGTCGGCGAGCACGTCAGCGTAATCGGCGCCCTCGGCGTCCATGCGCGACAGGATGTAGTTGGTGGTGCCGTTGAGAATGCCAGCGATGGTCAGGATCTTGTTGCCCACCAGGTCGTGCTCGAGCGTGCTGACAATGGGGATGCCACCGCCGCAGCTGGCCTCGCACTTAATCTGCACGCCGCACGCGCGCGCCTTCTCGGCGAGCGTCTCGACATGACGGCCCAGCAGGGCCTTGTTGGCAGAGACGACGTGCTTGCCGTTCTCGAAGGCGGTGGTGAAGATTTCGGTTGCGGGGTGCTCGCCGCCGATCAGCTCGACGACGATGTCGACGGCGGGGTCGGTGACGATGTCGTGCCAGTCACTCGTAAAGGCCTCGCGCTCAATGCCTGCCGCCTCGGCCTGCTCCCAAGCAAGCGCGCAGGCGCGGGTCAGCTTAAGGTCGATGCCGTAGGCTGCCAGGTACTCATCGTGGTGGCTCTTGATCAGACGGGCCACGCCGCCGCCGACGGTTCCCAGACCGATGAGGCCGACGTTCACGGTGCGCAGGGGTTCGCTCATAGATAGCTCCTTCGTGCATCTTATGGATGGATTAACCGCTTAAAGGTTGAGTGCATTCTAGCGTGAACCGAGGGCGCGTGCTCGCCAGGCAACAGGAGTCGCACAAAACGGCACCCCCGAAACGCTGCGGAAACATTGGAAACATGCTCGCTACAAACGGAACTCCGTAACAAACTGTCAACGTTTGCGCCATAAGGTTTGCCCCGTACCGCAAGACGGCCGCACTGCGGCCAGCGAAAAAGGGGGACACCATGTTCAACATCAACAGCACGCTCAGCCGTAGGAACTTTCTCGCCGGTGCCGCGGCGCTCGGCAGCACCGTGGCACTCGCTGGTTGCTCGTCGGGTGGCTCGGAGGGCGGCTCCGCCGATGACGGCAAGACCTTCAAGATCGGTGTCATCGGCCCTCTGACCGGCGCTGCGGCAACCTATGGCGTCTCGGCCGAGAAGGGTGCCAAGCTCGCCGCCAAGGATTTCTCGACCAAGGACCTCAAGCTCTCGCTTAAGTCCGAGGACGACGTCGCCGACGGCGAAAAGGCCATCAACGCCTTCAATACCCTGTGCGACTGGGGCATGCAGGCTCTCGTCGGCCCCGTCACGACTGGTGCCGCCGTTGCCGTCTCGGGCGAGATTGCCGACGACATGCTTATGGTCACGCCTTCGGCCTCGTCGCTCGACGTCACCAAGGACAAGACCACGGTCTTTCAGGTTTGCTTCACCGATCCCACCATGGGCGCCAGCGCCGCAAAGTTCTTGGCCGAGAAGTACGCGGATGCCAAGATCGCCCTGTTCTACAACTCCGGCGATACGTATAGCTCGGGCGTTGCCGACGCTTTTGCCGAGCAGGCCAAGGCGTCCAAGCTCGACATCGTCGATACCGAGACCTTTAAGGACGACTCTTCCACGAGCTTTACCAACCAGCTCACCAAGGCCAAGGAGTCCGGCGCCACGTTCATCTTTGCGCCGATCTACTACACGCCGGTGTCCGTTTTGCTCAAGAACGCCAAGGACATGGGCTACGACATGACCCTCATGGGTACCGACGGCATGGACGGCCTGCTCTCTGTGGAAGGCTTCGATACCTCTCTTGCCGAGGGCGTACTGCTCGTGACCCCGTTTTCGGCTGACGATGAGAAGAATGCCGACTTCGTCAAGGCCTATAAGGATGCCTACGACGAGACGCCCAACCAGTTTGCCGCCGACGCCTACGATTGCGTCCACGCCATCGCCGAGGCCATCGACAAAGCGGGCATCGACATTACGGCCGACGGCGCCGACATTGCCGGCGACCTTGCCAAGGCCATGCGCAAGATCAAGATCGAGGGCCTGACGGGCGAGCTGACGTGGAATGACAAGGGCCAGGTCGAAAAGCCCGCTACGGCTTATGTGATCCAGGACGGCAAGTACATCGCCGCCTAAGTGCATATACATCGAGACCGGCGGGCCGTTTTATTCAGGGCAAGGACGCCTGTAACAGAACGGAAACATTACTTTCACACAATAAAGTGGCTAAACTGCATAAACCGACAGGAATACGCAGAATTATGGATAAATGGGCAAAACAAAAGAAAAGTTGAAATAATCGCCACTTTTCTCAACTAAAGCGTCTACTATTTTGCGAACGCCGAACACGGCGAAGGATGGCCTGTCGGGTAACCGAAACCCGACGAGATTTGAGAGGAGAGCCGCATGTCGAGCCTCACCGGTAAGTCATTGAACCCTGTTATGAATCGCAGGAGCGTTATCGCGAGCGCAGCAGGTCTGGGGGCGATGTCCATTCTAGCTGGCTGCTCCTCCAACGGCGGCGACAGCGGTTCCGCGTCGGGCGACGCTTCGTTTAAGATCGGCACCATCGGCCCGCTGACCGGCGCCAACGCGTCCTACGGCAAGTCCGTTACACAGGCTGTCGAGCTTGGCTGCAAGGATTTCTCGACTAAGGAGCTGCCGCTTGTCAGCAAGGCCGAGGATGACCAGGCCGACGGCGAGAAGGCCGTCAACGCCTTCAACACCCTGCTCGACTGGGGCATGCAGGCCCTCGTCGGTCCGACCACCACGGGTGCGTCGGTCGCCGTTGCCGCAGAGTGCGGTAACGACCCCAAGACGTTCATGATCACCCCGTCCGCGTCTTCCGAGGACGTTACCAAGGGCAAGGATTGCGTCTTCCAGGTTTGCTTTACCGACCCCAACCAGGGTGTCAACGCTGCCAAGTTCCTGGCAGAGAAATATGCGGACGAGAAGTTCGTGCTGTTCTATAACTCCGGCGACGCCTATTCTTCGGGCATCGCAGATTCCTTTAAGGCCCAGGCCGCTAAGTCCAAGCTCGAGATTGTCGACGAGGAGACCTTTAAGGACGACTCCGCCACGAGCTTTACCAACCAGCTGACCAAGGCCAAGCAGGCAGGCGCCACCATGATCTTTGCGCCGATCTACTACACGCCGGCGTCCGTCCTGCTCAAGAACGCCAAGGACATGGGCTACGACGTCAAGATGATGGGCTGCGACGGCATGGACGGCATCCTGGGCGTTGAGGGCTTCGACACCTCTCTTGCCGAGGGTCTGCTGCTCATGACCCCGTTCTCCGCCGACGACGAGAAGAACGCCGACTTCGTCAACGCTTACAAAGATAAGTACGGCGATACCCCCGACCAGTTTGCCGCCGACGCCTACGACGGCGTGCATGCGGTGGTCGAGGCTCTCAAGGAGGCCGGCCTGGGTGTCGACGCCGACCCCACCGAGGTTGCCGAGAAGCTTCCCGAGGCTATGCGCAACATTACTGTTGACGGTCTGACTGGCAAGCTCTCCTGGAACGACAAGGGCCAGGTCCAGAAGGACCCGACGGCGTACGTCATTACCGACGGCAAGTACGTACAGGCCTAATAGGCCGCCTTACATAGAGCGGTTTTGATCCCAAGCAGGGGAGGTTTTGGCCTTCCCTGCTTGCTTGGTATCTAGGGACGATGTAACGTCCCTGTTTCATACATCAACTGGAAACCTATTCGAAAGGGGGATGTGGAACATGACGGTCTTTATCCAATACCTGGTCAACGGCCTGTCCATGGGCAGCGTCTACGCCATCATCGCGTTGGGCTACACCATGGTCTACGGTATCGCCAAGATGCTCAACTTCGCTCACGGCGACGTCATCATGGTCGGTGCCTATGTCTCGTTCTGTGCCACGTCGTATCTCGGCCTCCCGGGCTGGGCATCTGTAGTTCTCTCTTGTGTGGTCTGCACGGTTCTCGGTGTTCTCATCGAGGGTCTGGCCTATAAGCCGCTGCGCCAAGCAGGCCCTCTGGCCGTTCTGATCACGGCCATCGGCGTGTCTTACTTCCTGCAGAACGCCGCGCAGCTTCTGTGGGGCGCCACGCCCAAGAACTTCACTTCGCTCGTCACCTTCCAGGTGCCGGAGTTCTTGGCCAAGTTCAACGTAAGCGCCGTCTCGCTCGTCACCATCGTCGCCTGCCTGGTTATCATGGCCGGCCTGATGTTCTTTACAGGTAAGACCAAGATGGGCAAAGCCATGCGCGCCGTGTCCGAGGACAAAGCCGCCGCTCAGCTCATGGGCATCAACGTCAACCGCACCATCTCGATGACGTTTGCCATCGGCTCTGCCCTTGCCGCCATCGCCGGCGTGCTGCTGTGCTCCTACTCGCCGGTCCTGCAGCCCACCACGGGCGCCATGCCTGGCATCAAGGCCTTCGACGCTGCCGTTTTCGGCGGCATCGGCTCCATCCCCGGTGCCTTTGTCGGTGGCATTCTCATCGGCATCATCGAGGCGATGGCGCAGGCTTACATTTCCACGAGCCTTGCCAACTCCATCGTCTTTGGTGTTTTGATCATCGTCCTGCTCGTCAAGCCTGCCGGCCTCTTGGGCAAGTACGTCCCCGAGAAGGTGTAGGTGAGCGTTATGAAGTTTCTTAAAGACAAGCAGACGCGTCACGACTTTGTCACGTACGCCATGTGCATCGTGGCCTTCGCCATCGTGTTCTTTATGCAGTCCAACCACATGATCCCGCGCATGATCGCCGGTCAGCTGGTTCCCATCACGGCCTATATCGTCATGGCCATTTCCCTCAACCTCGTCGTCGGCATCGCGGGCGACCTGTCGCTGGGCCATGCGGGCTTTATGAGCGTTGGCGCCTATACGGGAATCGTCACCGCCGTCGCGCTGGAGAGCGCCGTTCCCTCCGATCCAATACGTCTTGTCATCAGCATTGTGGTCGGCGCTATCGCTGCCGCCATCCTGGGCTTCTTGATTGGTATCCCGGTCCTGCGCCTGAGCGGCGACTATCTGGCCATCGTGACCCTGGCTTTTGGCGAGATCATCAAAGAGATCGTCACCTGCCTCATTGTGGGCGTCGACTCCCGCGGCCTGCACGTGATCTTTAACATCACGGGCAACTCTACGATCGACGACCTGCACCTGCTCGAGGACGGCACCGCCATCATCAAGGGCGCCCAGGGCGCCTCGGGCGTGTCGACGTACTCGACCTTCCTCGCTGGTGCCATCCTGGTCATGGTTGCGCTCGTGATCGTGCTCAACCTGGTTCGCAGCCGTACCGGCCGTGCCATTATGGCCGTGCGCGATAACAAGATTGCAGCCGAGTCCGTAGGCATCTCCGTCACCGAGTACCGCATGATCGCCTTCGTGGTTTCCGCTGCCCTCGCCGGTGCTGCCGGAGCCCTCTTCGGCGGTAACTTCTCGCAGCTCTCCGCCACCAAGTTCGACTTCAACACGTCGATCCTCATTCTGGTGTTCGTGGTCCTGGGCGGTCTGGGCAATATGCGCGGCTCCGTCATCGCGGCGGCGCTGCTCACGGTGCTTCCCGAGCTGCTCCGTCAGTTCTCGGACTACCGCATGCTCATCTACGCCATCGTGCTGATCCTGGTCATGATTTTTACCAACAACCCGCAGCTCAAGGCGTTCTTCGGTCGCGTCAAGGACCGCTTTGCTTCCAAGAAGGAGGTGGCAGCCGATGCCCAGTAAATTTGAGTTCAAGAAGGGCAAGATGGTCCCGTATCCTTCTGGCGCCATCGTTCCCGACCGCGACCTGGGCGAGCGCCCGGCGCTCGAGTGCATCCACCTGGGCATTGAGTTCGGCGGTCTTAAGGCAGTCGACGACTTTAGCCTGACCATCGGCAAGACCGAGATCGCCGGTCTCATCGGCCCCAACGGTGCCGGCAAGACCACGGTCTTCAACCTGCTCACCAAGGTGTATCAGCCCACGCACGGCACCATCCTGCTCGACGGCGAGGACACCTCTGGCAAGTCGGTCTATCAGGTCAACCGCATGGGTATTGCCCGTACATTCCAGAACATTCGCCTGTTCAACACCATGACGGTGGAGGATAACGTTAAGGTCGGCCTGCACAACCAGGAGCGTTACTCCGGCTTTGAGGGCGTGCTGCGCCTGCCGACGTATTGGAAGCACGAGAAGGCCGCCCACGAACGCGCCATGGAGCTGCTGTCTATCTTTGATATGGAACATCTGGCAAATGAGCAGGCCGGCTCGCTGCCTTACGGCGCTCAGCGCCGCCTGGAGATCGTCCGTGCACTTGCCACCAATCCCAAGCTACTGCTGCTCGACGAGCCTGCCGCCGGCATGAACCCGTCCGAGACCGCGGAACTCATGGAGAACATCGTTAAGATCCGCGACACCTTCGGCATTGCCATCATGCTTATCGAGCACGACATGTCGCTCGTCATGAATATTTGCGAGGGTATCTGCGTGCTCAACTTTGGTAAGGTCATCGCCAAGGGCACGGCCGAGGAAATCCAGAACAACGACGCCGTTATCGAGGCATATCTGGGCAAGCAGGATAAGGGGGAGAACTAAATGGCAGAGCCGATGCTTTCCGTCTACAACATCAACGTCTGGTACGGCGCCATCCACGCCATCAAGGACATCTCCTTTAACGTCAACGAGGGTGAAATCGTGGCCTTGATCGGTGCCAACGGCGCCGGCAAGTCCACGACGCTTAAGACCGTCTCGGGCCTGCTGCGCTCCAAGACCGGCTCCATCAAGTTTATGGGCGAGGACATTACCCATACGCCTGCCGACAAGCTGGTGGGCAAGGGCCTGGCTCAGGTCCCCGAGGGCCGTCGCGCCTTTTTGCAGATGACGGTCGAGGAGAACCTGGAAATGGGCGCCTATACGCAGCCCAAGTCCACGGTGGCTCCGGGCCTTGAGCGTGTCTACGAACAGTTCCCGCGTCTTAAGGAGCGCCGTCGCCAGGTCGCCGGCACCCTTTCGGGCGGCGAGCAGCAGATGCTCGTTATGGGCCGCGCCCTTATGAGTAACCCCAAGCTGCTCATGCTCGACGAACCCTCCATGGGCCTGGCGCCGATTCTGATTGAGCAGATCTTTCAGATTGTCGAGGACCTGCACAAGGCCGGCACCACGGTGCTTCTGGTCGAGCAAAACGCACAGATGGCTCTTTCCATCGCCACACGCGGCTACGTGCTCGAGACCGGCAAGATCACCATGACCGGCACCGGCCAAGAGCTCCTGCACGACGACAACGTCCGCAAAGCCTACCTGGGTGGTTAATCCATTCAACAAAGGGGGCGCTGACCAACCCGGTCAGCGCCCCCTTTTAAGTTGCGGTGGAATAGGGACTAAATGGGAGTCTCAGAGGCCAAAACAGTCCCTATTCCACCGCAACTTCATGGGGATGTGTGACAATGCCCGTCGGAAAACGTCTGTTGTCTTTGGGGGTCCATCTATGCTGTACGAGTTTTGTGCCGAGAACTTTGAGCGAGTGCCAGCGGCCATCGAGGCCGGTGCGAGGCGCATTGAGCTGTGTGACAACCTCGCCGTCGGTGGCACCACGCCTTCGGCCGGCGTTATCAGCGCTACAACCAACTATGCCCACGAACACGATGCACGGGTGATGTGCATGATCCGTCCGCGTGGCGGCGACTTTCACTACAACCAGGATGAGCTGCGCATGATGGAGATGGACTTGGGCCTTGCCGTGAGTGCGGGCGTTGACGGCTTGGTCTTTGGCTGCTGCAAACCCTGCGCTGGCGGATGGGCGCTCGACGAGCTTACGCTTGGCGCCCTCGTGATGGCTGCGGGCTGCGCGACCGAGGAATGTAAGCGTGATCCCATCGACATCACCTTCCACATGTCATTTGACCAGCTCTCGCCCGAGGCTCTACTCGATGCGATTGATACACTTGCCGACTGCGGCGTTACGCGCATCCTCACGCATGGCGGCGCTGCCGGTACGTCGATCGAGGATAATTTCGATTACCTGGCTCGTTTAATCGAGTATGCGGGCGATCGTTTGACCATCCTTCCCGGCGGCGGCATCACTACGGCAAATCGCGACGCGGTCGCGGCGGCGCTAGGCGTCTCCGAGCTCCATGGCACCAAGATCGTGCCGCTGGAGGTATAACCCGTGGCGCTGGTATTTGACGTTCAGCAGGCGAGCGGTAAGCCCGACGATAATCGTCGCCCTGGCACCGCGTGCCCCTTTTGCGACACGGAGGGACTTGCCAACATCATCCAGCGCGATGGTGACTGTATCTGGCTCGAGAATAAGTTCAAGACCTTGCGGGCCACACGTCAGACCGTATTGATCGAGTCTGCCAATCACGACGCCGACCTGGTGACCTATGAACCGGATGAGCTGCATCATGTGATGCGGTTTGCCCTGGGCTGTTGGCAGCAGATGATCGATTCCCAACAGTACCGCAGTGTGCTCATGTACAAGAACAAAGGCCCGCTTTCGGGCGGCAGCCTCGTCCATCCACACATGCAGATTGTGGGCCTGGAACAGGAGGACGGCTATGCGGCGCTGACCTCAGCCAACTTTGAAGGCATCAGTGTCTGGCAACAGGGGAGAATCTCGGTCGACATCTCAACCGAACCGATCATGGGGTTCTTTGAGGTCAACGTCTCGGCTCCACAGGGAATCGCCGCCAGCGACGACGCCCGCGACCAAGCCGAAGCGGACCTGTTTGCCGATGCGATTCAGGTGGCCCTGCGCTATATCCTGCACGAGCACCATGGCGGTCGCGCGGAGTCGTACAACTTGTTCTTCTACCACATGGACGGCCGGACCATTGCCAAGGCTCTGCCACGTTGGGTGGTTTCGCCCTACTTTGTGGGCTATCGTCTGGCCCAGGTCAATGCCGAGACCACGCTCGATATCGATGCTGAGCGCCTGCGTGCGCATCTGGAAACGCTCGCGTAGCAAGGCGAGCGCCTGCGAAAAGAGTGCTGCTTAGCGTGCCATCGCGTCGCGCCCGGCCTCGACCCGCTTGCGCTGTTTGGCGCGCTCCTCGCCGGTCAGACGTTCAAAGAGATGTCCGATAAGCGAGGCGAGTACCTGCTGAAACATCGTGCCGCACATGACGGGGAACACGACCTCGCCGGGAAAATACTGTGTGGCGATGACGGCGCCCGAAGAGATATTGCGCATGCCACAGGTAAAGCACATGGTGGTCGTCTCGCTATACGGCAGATGCAGGACACGTGCGACCAGGATGCCGATGATAAAGCCACTGATGGCGAACGCCAGGATAAAGAGGGCGACTTCCAGGCGTACCATGTTCATGTGCAGCACGTACTCGCTCATGGCGGTGGAGTTGGACGCGATGACGCCCATCATCATGAACTTGCAGGCGGGCGAAAGCGCGGGGGAGAGTTTCTCATGACCCCAGCCGCGCGTGAGTTCGTTAATGACGATACCGAGCACGGCGGGTATGGCGATCATAAAGGCCATATTCTGCATCATGCTCGGCACGTCGATCGAGACGGTGGCGCCCAGCAGGAGCTTGAGCGTAAGAGGAATCGTCACAGGTGAGATGACCGAGGACGTCAGGATGATGGTGAGCGCGAGCGGGCCGTTGCCGCCGAACATGCTAATCCACATAAAGGCAGTGACTGCCACGGGTACGCTGTACTCGAGCACGATGCCACAGACAAGGTTGGGATTGGAGCCAAAGAACAGTGAGCCCATGGCATACGCTGCGATGGGGATGATCACAGCCGAGACAAATAACGCCAAAATCAGATGCAGGGGACGATGGAACACCTCAGCCACCTGATGAAAGGTGTTGCTGAGCGCACCCTGAAACGTCATGAAAGCAAACAAGGTGGGAACGATGGGCTTGAGAACGCCGATCTGCTGGGGAAAGAGCACGCCGAGCGCCACACAAATCGGAACGATGACCTGCATGTGCCCCGCGAGAAACTTGCCCAGTCCAACCCATTGTTTCATATACTCTTGTGACTCCCTTTGCTCGTGAATTCGTTTTGAATGGATATGCTAGACGCTCGCATGCGTCCGTGCGTCAGAAACGCTCGAATATTTCGAGGCGATTACCGGCATCGTTTACCGAAACCGCGGCGTGCTGCGGCGATTTGCGTCCGCGCTGCACGGTATAATAAATCCGTTCAACAGATCTGCCTGCCGAAGCGGGCATACACAGAGGACTCATCGCTATGAACCGTGAGAGGTATCGCGGCGACCTGCCCCTATCGGGGGTGGGCGCCTATGTCATCGCTTAAGACGACGCATCGCTGGGCGGTCGCTCAGCAAAACCCCGAGCTCGAAAAGGAGCTTTCGGCTGGCCTGGGCATACCCGGGCTGGTGGCGCGCATTATGGTTGCGCACGGCATTACATCCATCGAGGAAGGCCAGCTGTTTTTGACGCCTTCGCTTGATCGCGACTGGGCCGACCCACTCATTATCCCGGGCATGTCGGTCGTTGCCGACCGCGTTGAGCGCGCTATTCGCAACCACGAGCACATCGCGGTCTTTGGCGATTTTGACGTTGACGGTATTACGTCGACCTGTCTGTTGACCGAGGCACTGCGCACGTTTGGCGCCAACGTCACGCCGTTTATTCCGCATCGCTTTGACGAGGGCTACGGTCTTTCGCGAGCGGCGCTCGACCGCGTTAACGAGCTCGCTCGCCCCCAGCTGATCGTGACCGTCGATAACGGCATTGCCGCCAAGGAAGAGGTCTCCTATCTGGAGAGCCTGGGGATCGATTTGGTGGTCACGGATCATCACGAGCCGTCCGACCAGGTGCCGCAGGGCGTGCCTCTGACCGACCCCAAGCTCGAGGACGAGGGTCCTTCGCGTGAGCTTGCCGGTGCCGGCGTGGCACTCAAGCTGGTGCAGGTTCTGGGCGAGCGTCTGGGCAAGCCGCCGTATTGGCGTTCGCTGATCGAAGTTGCGGCGCTTGGTACCGTGTCCGACATGATGCCGCTGACGCCCGAGAACCGCGCGCTGGTCGCCGAGGGCATCCAGCAGATGCGCGTAACCGCTCGCCCCGGCTATATCGCGCTTGCCGCGCTCGCCAAGGCGGACCTTTCGAGCATTACGGCGGATGGCCTGTCATTCTCGCTCATTCCCCGCTTGAACGCCGCCGGCCGCATGGCCGATCCCAAGCTGGCGCTCGACCTGTTGCTTGCCCGCGACCCCATCGAAGCGAGCGCGCTTGCCGCCGAGCTCGAGGAGATCAACCGGCAGCGTCGCGAGATCGAGGCGGAGCTCACACGCGATGCCATGGCAAAGGTCGAGGAGACCTATGATGGCGGTCGCGCAATCGTCGTGGGTGGCGAGGGCTGGCACGAGGGCGTCAAGGGTATCGTGGCGAGCCGCCTGACCAACCGTTATCACGTGCCGGCGCTGCTGTTCTCGATCGAAAACGGTATCGCTCGCGGTTCGGGTCGCTCGGTGGGCAAGGTCAACCTGTTCGACGCTGTCGAGCGCTGCTCAGATCTGCTGATTCGTCGCGGCGGACATGCGGGTGCGGTGGGCGTGACCATCGAGGCGTCCAAGCTCGACGAGTTCCGCCGTCGCCTTTCGGCCGTGCTATCGGAGCTTCCCGCCGAGGACTTTGAGGACACCGACGAGGTTGCCGCCACCGTTGACCTCTCCGAGCTGAATATTGAGACCATCGAGCAAATCTCCCGTCTTGAGCCGTTTGGCCAGGGCAACAAGGTGCCGCTGTTGGCGGCCGAGGGCGTGACAATGTGCGATCGTGCCGTGGTGGGCAAAACCGGCGAGCACATGCGCTTCGTGGCGACCGATGGCGCTGCGAGTGTGCCGGCCATTATGTTCCGCGTGCCGCAGATCGATAAGCTCATCAATTGCGATAGCGCCGTCGACCTGGTATTCGAGGCCGTGGCCGAGCATTGGCAAGGTCGCGTAAAGCCCAAGCTCATGATCAAGGATGTCTTGGTCCGCGATACCACGGCGCCCAGCGTTGACGACCCGGCATGTGAGCTTCGCCGTGGCGTGGAGCCTGCGGACGCCGGTCTTCGTCTGGAGTCCCGCAAGCGCCAAACGCTCGCCCAGCTTTCCTATACCGAGCTCACGCGCTCGCTTATCCATAGCTTTATCGGCTCGAACCAGCCACATCGCGCGCAGGTCGAGGCACTCGACGCGCTCGCCGACCACCAGAGCGTTTTGGCCGTTATGGGGACGGGACGTGGCAAGTCGCTCATCTTCCATGTGCACGCCGCGCGCGAGGCGGTCCTTCGTGGGCGGGCGAGCATCTTTGTCTATCCGCTGCGCGCGCTTGTTGCCGACCAGGCCTATCACCTCTCGTCGACGATGGCCGCGCTCGGCATTGGCGTGGGCGTGCTGACCGGCGAGACCGTGGAGGCGGCGCGCGATGACGTGTTTGCCGGCTTGGCTTCGGGCCGCACTGGCATCGTGCTCACGACGCCCGAGTTCCTGTCCATTCACCGCGACCGCTTTGCGCGTTCGGGGCGCATCGGTTTTGTCGTTATCGATGAGGCGCATCATGCCGGTCTTGCCAAGGGCGGCGACCGCAGCGCCTATCTCGACATGCCCGATATCCTCAAGGCCCTGGGCGACCCGGTCGTTCTGGCCGCGACTGCCACCGCAACGGCTCCGGTTGTGGCCGAGCTCGCCCGTGTTCTACCGATTACCCGTACGGTGGTCGACGAGACGGTGCGCGAGAACTTGCAGCTCGAGGATGACCGCGATCTTGCAAGTCGCGAGAACCGTTTGGTGTCGATTGTGGCGACGGGGGAAAAGACCGTCATCTACGTCAATTCGCGCGACCAGTCCGTGGCGCTCGCCAAGACGTTGCGCAAGCGTGTGCCCGATTGCGCAACCCATATCGCGTTCTATAACGCGGGGCTTGCGCGCTCCGATCGTCGCCGTGTTGAGGAAGCGTTTCGTGACGGAAGCCTCAGCTGCATCGTTTCGACCTCTGCCTTTGGTGAGGGCGTCAACCTGCCCGATATTCGCCATGTCGTGCTCTACCACATGCCGTTTGGCAGCATTGAATTTAACCAGATGAGCGGACGCGCCGGTCGCGACGGCCAACCTGCCGTGATTCACTTGCTCTATTCGTCGCGTGACGCTCGCATTAACGAGCGCCTGCTCGACTGCTACGCGCCCGAGCGCGATGAACTCGTCACGCTCTATCGAGCGCTGCAGACTATGTGGCGCTCCAACCGCGGCAAGACCGGAGACGACTCGTTTAGCGCGAGCGATATCGACATCGCGCAGATGTGCCTTGCCATCGATGCCCGCACGCCGGTCGACGAGCGCTCGGTGGAAAGCGGCCTGGGAATCTTCGAAGAGCTTGGTTTCTGTCGCGTTTCGGGGTTTGACGACACCCGTCGCATCGCGATGGCCGAAAACCCCGGCCGTGTGCAATTGAGCAGGTCAATTCGCTATTTGGAGGGCTTGCGCTCGCGCATGGAGTTCTCGGCTTTCCGGAGCTGGGCACTCGATTCGTGCGCTTCTGATATGCTAGCCAAAGTTAACCGCCCGATCGTACCGCGGGCCTAGGGGAAGGGGACCTCGATGGATGCCGCAGCCCGTACCGCCCATGATTCCACCCTCCAGCCGTTTTCGGAGATGGAGCACTATAAGCATGCCGATGAGCTGCCGCCCGAGATTATGGCGGACAGCTACGACAAGCTGGAGCGCCTGTGCCTCAAATATATGAATGAGGAGGACTTCTCTAAGGTGGAGCAGGCCTATTGCTTTGCCGCCGAGAAGCACTGCAACCAAAAGCGCCGCTCGGGCGAGATGTACATTAACCATCCCGTCGAGGTGGCCATCATTTTGGCCGATCTCAAGATGGACTGCGATGTGGTGTGCGCCGCGCTGCTGCACGATACCGTCGAGGATACCGAGACCTCGCTTGCCGATGTGTCCGGCCTGTTTGGCGATACGGTAGCCGAGCTCGTCGATGGCGTGACCAAGCTCACCAACATCGAAGTCGACAGCATGGACGAGAAGCAGGCCCTCACGCTGCGCAAGATGTTCCTCGCCATGTCCAAGGACATCCGCGTCATTATCGTTAAGCTTGCCGACCGCCTGCATAACATGCGTACGCTGGCGGCCCTTCGCGAGGACCGTCGCCTGTTTAAGGCTCGCGAGACCATGGACGTGTATGCGCCCCTGGCCGACCGTCTGGGCATGAGCTCTATTAAGTGGGAGCTCGAGGACCTGTCCTTCTTCTACCTGGAGCCCGATGCCTACCAGCGCATTGCGCGCATGGTGGCTGAGTCGCGCGAGGTTCGCGAGCGCTATCTGGCCGAGACTATCAAGACGCTCACCGACGAGCTCAACCGCATTGGCCTGGAGGGCTTCCAGATCAATGGCCGTTCCAAGCACTATTGGTCCATCTACCAAAAGATGAAGCGCAAGGGCAAGGAATTCTCCGAGATCTACGACCTGGTGGCACTGCGTGTCATCACGCATTCGGTGCGCGATTGCTACTCCACGCTCGGTGCGGTGCATACGCTGTGGCACCCTATGCCTGGTCGCTTTAAAGACTATATCGCCATGCCCAAGGTCAATAACTACCAGTCGCTCCACACGACGGTCATCGGCCCCACGGCTCGTCCTCTCGAGATTCAGATTCGAACCTACGAGATGCATGAGCAGGCCGAGTACGGCATTGCCGCCCACTGGCTATATAAGAAGTCGGGCGGATCGTCTGCTTCCAAGACCAATGACGCTCAACGTTTGGACGATCAGATCAACTGGCTCAAGCATTCGCTCGATTGGGCTGCGTCTGATGAGATCACCGACGCCAAGGAATACCTGCATTCGCTGAAGGTCGACCTCTTCGATCAGGAGATCTTCGTCTTTACGCCCAAGGGCGAGGTCATGGCGCTTCGTGCCGGCTCCACGCCGCTCGACTTTGCCTACGCCGTTCACACCGAGGTGGGCAACCACTGCGTTGGCGCCAAAATCAACGGTGCGGTGGCTCCGCTCACGCACGAGATTAAGACGGGCGACCGTGTCGAGATCCTGACCAACAAGAGTTCCAAGCCGTCGCGTGATTGGCTCAAGATCGTTAAGACACCTTCCGCCAAGTCAAAGATCCGCCGTTACTTCGCCGCCGCGACCAAAGACGATGACGCTGCTGCCGGCCGCGATATACTGGCCAAGGACCTGCGCAAGCGCGGGTATGGCATCTCTACGCCGCGATCCACGCGTGCGCTCAACGCCGTGGCGGAGCAGTTTAACTTCAAGCAGCTCGAGGACCTGTTTGCCGCCGTCGGCGCCGGCAAGGTTGCCCCGCGCGCTGTGGGTAACAGGGTCGAGCAAATCTTGGACCCCAAGCCCGAGGAGCAGCTCACCAAGACCGAAGCCATTGCCGAGGTCGTCAAGCAGCCTGCGCGCGGCTCCAACCGCAAGCCGCAAAAGCGCGGCAAGAGCGCTAGCAACGGCATTATCGTCAAGGGCGAGAGCAACAGCGGCCTGCTAGTCCGTCTGGCTCATTGCTGCAACCCCGTGACGGGCGACGACATTGTCGGCTTCATCACGCGCGGTCGCGGCGTCTCGGTGCATCGCGCCAACTGCCCCAACGTCAAGGGTCTTATGGAACATCCCGAGCGCATGATCGAAGTGGAGTGGGACGGCGCTGCCGACACCCTCTTTCAGGTCGAGATCGTGGTCGAGTGCCTGGACCGCATGGGCCTGCTCAAGGATGTCACCATCGCCATTGGCGATGCGGGCGGCAATATCCTTTCTGCCGCCACGTCGACCAACCGCGAGGGTATTGCAACCCTGCGCTTTATGGTCGAGATTTCGGACGCGAGTGGTTTGGATCCGCTGCTGGCCTCTATCAGCAGCGTTGACTCGGTCTACGATGCGCGCCGCCTGATGCCCGGCGAGGGTGGAGCCCAGCTTAAGCGCCGCGTTTAGTCGCGACGAACGTGCCACATTATCGATATTCGCTACACTCGAGGCATCGTTTGATGCCTCGAGTTCTATAGAGAGGAGAGGGACATGAGTGCTGTGTCCTTGGATTTAACTCCCAAGGGATCGGTCGAGATCGAGACGCTCGTAAACGGTCCCATTCAGACCAATAGCTATGCTGTTATTTCGGATAATGAGTGCGTGATTATCGATCCCGCATGGGAAGGCAAGCGCCTGGTGGAGCATGTTCGAGCCGAGCATTCCGGCATACGCGTGCTTGGCGCCGTATGCACTCATGGCCATGCCGATCATGTTGGTGGTGTTGCCGGCGTGCGAACCACCGTTGGCGAGGGCTGCCAGTATGAGCTGTGTGCTAAGGATGTGGCGGTGCCGCACGCGAACATCGAGGAACAGCGAGCTATGTGGGGCATTGAGACGCCCGACCCCGGGGAGCCGACGCGTCTGCTCGCCGAGGGCGATGCTATCGAGGTGGGCGATATCTGCCTGCAGGTGATCGAGACGCCCGGTCACACACCGGGTGGCATCGTCTTGTTTGCTGCCACCGAGCAGGGGAACATTGCCTTCGTGGGCGACACCCTGTTTCCGGGTGGGCACGGCCGCACCGATCTTGCTGGTGGCGATGAGGCGGCGATTCTGCGTTCGCTCTCCAAGCTCGCCCGGCTTCTCCCGCCCGATACCGTTTGTCTAACCGGCCATGGCGACTCGACCACCATGGCACGCGAGCTCATGCAGAACCCTTTCATGCAGATGTAGCTTAATAGTCGGCTTTTGAAGCACGAGAAGCGTCCAAACGTCAAGCTATTTTTCCCCAACGGGTCGATTCCGTAGGGCAAACGGTCAAAAAAAGTCTGTTTGGACGATATTCGTGAACAAACGAACGTTTATGCTCGGGTGCGCCGTGGTAAAATCTCAGGCGTTATCGGAGCAACCTTACAGGAGGTTTCTTTTATGCTCGTCAACGCAGCAGACATGCTCAAGAAGGCTGAGGCCGGCAAGTACGGTCTCGGTGCCTTCAACACCAACAACCTCGAGTGGACCCTGGCTATTCTCCAGGCCGCCGAGGAGGCCAAGTCTCCGCTGATCCTTCAGTGCACCGCTGGTGCCGCTAAGTGGATGGGCGGTTTCAAGGTCTGCGCCGACATGGTCAAGGCTGCCGTCGAGGCCACGGGCGTTACCGTTCCCGTCGCCCTTCACCTCGATCACGGTTCTTACGAGGACTGCTTCAAGTGCATCGAGGCCGGCTTCACGTCCATCATGTATGACGGCTCTCACGAGGAGACCTTCCAGCTTAACCTCGACCGCACCAAGGAGCTCGTTGAGCTTGCCCACTCCAAGGGCATGTCCATCGAGGCCGAGGTCGGCGGCATCGGCGGCACCGAGGACGGCGTGACCTCCAGCGGCGAGCTCGCTGATCCTGCTGAGTGCAAGCAGATTGCTGACCTGGGCGTCGACTTCCTCGCCTGCGGTATCGGCAACATCCACGGCGTGTACCCTGCCGACTGGGCTGGCCTTTCCTTCGAGCGCCTGGGCGAGATCAAGGCTCAGACCGGCGACCTGCCCCTCGTCCTGCACGGTGGCACCGGCATCCCCGAGGATCAGATCAAGAAGGCCATCTCCCTGGGTATCTCCAAGATCAACGTCAACACCGATCTGCAGCTCGTCTTTGCCAAGGGCGTTCGCGAGTACATCGAGGCTGGCAAGGATCAGCAGGGCAAGGGCTTTGACCCCCGCAAGCTCCTCAAGCCTGGTCGCGACAACATCGTTGCCCGCACCAAGGAGCTCATGGAGGAGTTTGGCTCCGTCAACAAGGCGTAAGCGTCGCTAAACTTCCCGCCGGAAGCCCCGTCTCCCTACACTGTTTCCTTTGCGCTCACCTGGCTTCGCCAGAAGTCGCGCCAAGGAAACAGTTCCGGGGGACGGGGCTTCCTTCGTTTAACGCCGCAGGGTTACTGGGCTGAATTCTTTTTTTGACTACCGCTCGGCGGTGTTGATGGCTCCCTTGTTGGGGCTTTCTTTTTTATCTCGCTACAATGGACTTCAAGAGTTCTAATGACTTGGAGTTTGGTATGGCTGTTATTAATGTGCTGCCTTCGGATGGGAAGGTTATTGACGAGGGTCCTGTTGGTTGCTCTGTTGATGTTTGCAATGATGACTTCCGTTTTCTAGATGTTGGCTTGCCACCCGAGATTCTGCGTTTAAAGGACGCGGGGTATCTTTCGCAGGCTATTGAGGCTTGCGACCGCCTACTTGCCCAAGACCCCGATCCCTCGCTTGCTGCCTGCGTTCGTGCCGAGCGGTATCGCATGCTTGAGACGCCGCTTCATTTTTCGGTGTCGCGCGATCGGGCTATTGCGATGATTCGCGAGGAGTGGCCTGAGTTTACCGAGGAGCAGTTTGACGATCTGATTGACCGTAAGCGTATTGACTGGCGCTTTATCGATGGCGAGCTGTTCGTTCTCGACAACTTCCTCGATTCGCTTCGCGTATATCCCAAAGAGGTCCCCGGCATGCGTCCCGATCCTACGGACGGAATTGCACTGCGCAACGAGATGCTCAAGGAGATGGAGTCACAAAACGGATTGACTCGCGTTATTACGCTTAAGGCGTCCTTGTCTGTCCCCGGCGCTCTAGAGGGGGAGACCGTTCGCGCTTGGCTTCCCGTAGCCGCCACCTGCCGCCAACAGTCTCAGGTCGAGATTCTCGACATGACGCCGGAGGGTGCTGTTGCTCCCGCGAACGCTTCGGCGCGTACCGCCTCGTGGTCTTCTTCGAGTGAGCGCTCATTCTCGGTGACTTATCGTTATCACATCGATGCTGCTTATTGTGATGTCTACGGTGGCACACTTCCGGTTCATCCGCGTATGGACGCGCCTCTGCCCGAGGATATTTCCGAGGACCGTCCGCACATTGCATTTACGCCGTATCTGCAGCAGCTGACGGCCAGCGTTGTTGGCGGACTCGAGGATCCGCTCGATCGCGCCCGTGCTATCTATGATTACCTGACGCAGTATATCGACTATCGCTATCAGCCGCCGTACTTGCTTTTGGGATCTATTGCCGATGACTGCGCGCATTCGCTCCGCGGCGATTGCGGCGTTATGGCGCTCACGTTTATCACCATGTGCCGTATCGCGGGCGTGCCTGCCCGTTGGCAGAGCGGCCTCTACGTTGCGCCCGATTCGGTGGGGTCGCACGACTGGGCAGAGTTCTATACGCCGCAGACCGGTTGGCTCAACGCCGACGTGTCATTTGGATCTTCTGCTCGCAGGATGGGGGAGGAGTGGCGCCGCCGTCACTACTTTGGCAATCTCGACCCGTGGCGTATGGTGGCCAACAATCGATTCCAGGCAGGGTTTGACCCCTCTTTCGACGGCATGCGCGAGGACCCTTACGATAACCAGATGGGCGAGGCTTCGGTCGACGGTCGCGGATGCCGTCAGCGCGAGATGCTCCGCACGGTCGAACTCATCGAAATGCTCGAAGTTCCATTTTCGGACTAATCGGTAGAAAGCTGTGATAAACTAACTCACGCATTACGTGCCCGAGTGGCGGAATTGGCAGACGCAGTGGACTCAAAATCCACCGTTGGCAACAACGTGCGAGTTCGAGTCTCGCCTCGGGCACCATACATGCAAGCGAGCGTTCAAGGGGGTTGCGGCCCCCTTTTTCGTGTACGTAATGTGATAACGCTCTGTACGTGTTATTATTCGCAAGGCGTTGTTCCCGCAATGCCCTAAAGAGGAACCCGAGGGTTCCCACCTTTTGGCGCCAATGAGCAGCTGACTGGTCATACAACTTAGATTCTCTTCCTCAAATCGAGGAACTCTATGTGTACGACCTGGTTGCTGAGAAGCGCCGGGTTATTTTTTTATGAATGGAGGTAGGGAAAATAGCTAAGTCTGATGACACCCGCATCAACGACGAGATCACTGCATCTTCGTGCCGTTTGATTGGCGTCGATGGCTCTCAGCTCGGCCTGTTCGCCATCCGCGATGCCCAGCGCGTCGCCGACGATCAGGGTCTCGACCTGGTCGAGATCGCTCCCAACGCGGAGCCGCCGGTCTGCAAGGTCATGGACTACGGTAAGTTCAAGTACCAGCAGGCCATGAAGGCCAAGGCTGCTCGTAAGAACCAGTCCAAGGTCGAGGTCAAGGAAATGAAGTTCCGACCCAAGATCGACGTTGGCGACTACGAGACCAAGAAGGGCCACGTTCTGCGTTTCCTCAAGAAGGGCGCACGCGTTAAGATCACCATCATGTTCCGCGGCCGTGAGATGGCTCACCCGGAGCAGGGCCTTAACGTTCTCGAGCGTCTCGCCGAGGATCTCAAGCCTTACGCTACGGTCGAGTCCAAGCCTAAGATGGAAGGCCGTAACATGCTTATGCTGCTCGCCCCGATTAAGGGCGCCTTCGATGAGGATAAAGCGGCAAGCGATACTAAGTAACTAGTGTTCTGTAACCGATTAAGGAGTATTTCATGCCTAAGATGAAGTCCCACAGCGGCACCAAGAAGCGTTTCCGCAAGACTGGTACCGGCAAGCTTATGCGCGCCAAGGCTTTCAAGAGCCACATCCTGAGCAAGAAGTCCACCAAGCGTAAGCGTGGCTTCCGTCAGGAGACCGAGATTGCCGCTGCCGACCGCAAGGTCATCAAGTCGCGTCTCGCCTAAGTTCGCGTTCCCGTTTTTCGTTTTACCGTCTAGGAGTTGATAGAACATGGCACGTATTAAGCGCGCTGTTGCCGCCAAGAAGAAGCGCCGTACCGTTATGCACCGTGCGAAGGGTTACTACGGTGCCGCTTCGCGTACTTACAAGCATGCTAAAGAGCAGGTCCAGCACTCCCTGCAGTATCAGTATCGTGATCGCCGCAACAAGAAGCGCGAGATCCGTTCTCTTTGGATCACTCGTATCAACGCTGCTGCTCGCCTGAACGACATCTCTTACTCTCAGTTCATGCACGGCCTGAAGGTTGCCGGCATCGAGCTCGACCGCAAGGTCCTGGCTCAGATGGCTTACGAGGACATCGAGTCCTTCAACGAGCTGGCTACCATCGCCAAGAAGGCTCTCGAGGCCTAATAGATTCTCTTGAATCGCTAGGGGAGTGTCGCGTTGTGCGCGGCGCTCCCTCTTTTTATCTGAAGCGCGGTTTACATTGCTAAAAGCGCGGGTAGATAAACACTTACAGGTGACCGATCTCTATATATTCCTGAACCAAAGGGTCATCATCTGATACGTGCGGAAGATCCGCACCAGTCTTTCTATTACCTATAGAAAGCAATATGTTGTGTAGGACTTGTGAAGAGTGGAATTGACGTCCCACAGAGCTTCGCGGTCTGGCAATATATCTCCTTGCCGCGCGGCCCGGTGGAACCGGATCAGCCGCGGGGCGTGCACCTTGAGAACCGGATACTGCGAGGATGGACACACCAGATGTGTCGCATCCGGGCAGACATCGAACCATTTGAAATGGTCTAACTTGGATTTGTTTTTCGCAAGGCCGCCGAGAGGCGGCCCCGAGAAATTCCTTTTCCTATACTAAAACCATATGAATCGAACGGAACCGATCAGCGAATGACTGAGAGGACCGGACGGGCTCGAAGCCCATACATTTTGGACGGAGAGTTCGATCCTGGCTCAGGATGAACGCTGGCGGCGCGCCTAACACATGCAAGTCGAACGGCACCTATCTTCGGGTAGAAGCGAGTGGCGAACGGCTGAGTAACACGTGGAGAACCTGCCCCCTCCCCCGGGATAGCCGCCCGAAAGGACGGGTAATACCGGATACCCCGGGGTGCCGCATGGCACCCCGGCTAAAGCCCCGACGGGAGGGGATGGCTCCGCGGCCCATCAGGTAGACGGCGGGGTGACGGCCCACCGTGCCGACAACGGGTAGCCGGGTTGAGAGACCGACCGGCCAGATTGGGACTGAGACACGGCCCAGACTCCTACGGGAGGCAGCAGTGGGGAATCTTGCGCAATGGGGGGAACCCTGACGCAGCGACGCCGCGTGCGGGACGGAGGCCTTCGGGTCGTAAACCGCTTTCAGCAGGGAAGAGTCAAGACTGTACCTGCAGAAGAAGCCCCGGCTAACTACGTGCCAGCAGCCGCGGTAATACGTAGGGGGCGAGCGTTATCCGGATTCATTGGGCGTAAAGCGCGCGTAGGCGGCCCGGCAGGCCGGGGGTCGAAGCGGGGGGCTCAACCCCCCGAAGCCCCCGGAACCTCCGCGGCTTGGGTCCGGTAGGGGAGGGTGGAACACCCGGTGTAGCGGTGGAATGCGCAGATATCGGGTGGAACACCGGTGGCGAAGGCGGCCCTCTGGGCCGAGACCGACGCTGAGGCGCGAAAGCTGGGGGAGCGAACAGGATTAGATACCCTGGTAGTCCCAGCCGTAAACGATGGACGCTAGGTGTGGGGGGACGATCCCCCCGTGCCGCAGCCAACGCATTAAGCGTCCCGCCTGGGGAGTACGGCCGCAAGGCTAAAACTCAAAGGAATTGACGGGGGCC